>Ga0315298_1000876_pt1 | contig 57649 bp, 66 predicted proteins | sample WHS_1_MG_FD_203077 | JGI IMG/M metagenome (GOLD analysis project Ga0315298, IMG submission 203077) | Extremophilic microbial mat communities from Washburn Hot Springs, YNP, Wyoming, USA - WHS_1_MG | ecosystem: Environmental > Aquatic > Thermal springs > Hot (42-90C) | place: USA: Wyoming... | reverse complement strand
TCACCGCTCCGGCTATGGGAACGAATGGTCGTAAGTTCGGCGATGTCCCGCAGCGCGACACCTAGGGCCGTCAGGTGCTGAACTACGCGGATGAGCTCGATGTCGTCGTCTGTGTACAGACGCACGCCCTTTGCCGTCTTCACCGGCGCCAGAATTCCCTGCTCCTCATAGAAGCGAAGGGTGCGGGTTGAGGTATTGAGCAGGCCTGCCGCCTCACCAATCTTCAGAGGTTTCACCCTCTCGGTCTGAGCAAGGCCGTGCTTGGCCCTCGGCATTGTGGCCTACAACCCTATCAACTGAGCCTGATGACCGAGCTTCAAAACACCGCCCAGCAGCTCCTTTGACGATGTGGTGTTCGGTTGGTACTGCACGACAACGAGATGCTCCTGTTTGGGATCGAAGCTCACTTGGGTAACCCCTGGGATCTCACGCAGACAGGTCAGGAGGGGGCGCGCGGTGTCCTCATCCAATGCGTCGTTGACGTGAATCAGGACCTTAACGTGGGACGTAGTCATCGGTATATCTCCTCATTGTGTCCAGTGAACAACATCATATCCGCCGCTCTGGCGTACTCGAAAAAGGTTGCCGCTCCGCCCCACCCGATACTGGCTCTTTTATGAGATTCAGCCATCCCTTAAATTACGTTACCTTTAACGTTAACGTTAATATGGTGTCAACAGGTGCCGCCTGTCAAGTACGTACACTGGCCAGGAAAATCCACCGATGTTTGCTCCTACTGCCTTTACGCTCCTGCTGGAGCATAGCCAGGGCTTCCGGACTTTTCAAAGCGGTTCAGTATCGGCGCATGACTCAATCTCTGAACCGATGATCGGTCGGAGCAAAAGCTGCCGGCTGTTACAGTTGGGGGCGGCTATCCTGGTCCGCGGGGCTACCGGCCTGGTCCGCCGCCGCACCTGCCGGTGATGGCGCTGCCGTCTCGGTTCTCGCGATGGCCGCCATTCGGGAAAAGTATGCCGCCGCGCGTTGCGGATTTTCAGGCACACCCAGACCCTTCTCATACGCCAGCCCCATATCGAAGTCCGCCCGGGCGCTGCCGAGCCGGGCCGCCCGGCGATACCAGCGCAGGGCTTCTGGCCAGCCCTTGACGACGGTGCTTTCCTGACGGGTAATCAGGGGAGAGTAGAGGGTGCCAAGATAAAAAGCCGCGTCGGCATTCTGCGATACCGCTGCCTGCCGCAAACGCGCCAGCGCGGCTGGGTTTTGTTCGGCCTGGTTACGCAGGGATTCCAGATCTTGCGCCTGGACGGCAAGGGGCCACAGGCCCGCCGCCATCAGGACTATTGCGCGCAGAAACATCGGCTCTCCTCCGCCCCGCCCAAGGCGCTATGATCCCGCATGCTCCCGGGTGGCATGAAACACGATTTGCGGCCAGCGCTCCATGGTGAGGTCCAGGTTCACGCGGGAAGGTGCCAGGTAGGCGAGGCGATTCCCCGCGTCTTCCGCAAGCTGCTCTTCATGCTTTCGGGTAAATTCGGCGAGTATTTTTGGATCCGCGCACTGAATCCATCGCGCCGTCTGCACCGTCACCGTCTCAAAAATCGCGTCCACCGTATATTCGGTTTTCAGCCGTTCCGCCACCACATCAAATTGCAGTACGCCCACCGCACCCAGGATCATATCCCCGCCGTGCAGCGGTTTGAAGACCTGGGTTGCGCCTTCTTCCGCCAGTTGCTGCAAGCCTTTTTGCAGTTGCTTGGCCTTGAGCGGGTTCCGCAGGCGCACCCTGCGGAACAGCTCCGGCGCGAAGTAAGGAATCCCGGTGAATTGCAACACTTCGCCCTGACTGAAACTGTCACCGATCTGAATGCTGCCGTGATTATGCAGGCCGATGATGTCACCGGCAAAGGCCTCCTCCACCAGCTCACGCTCCTGAGCCAGGAAAGTAATAGGATTATGCACCTGGATATCCCGCCCCAGACGCAACTGTCTGATTTTCATACCCCGTTTGAAATGCCCGGAGCAGATCCGGAGAAAGGCCACCCGATCGCGATGCTGAGGATCCATATTCGCCTGAATCTTGAATACAAAACCGCTGAAAGCCTCTTCTTCGGGCATCACGGTCCGACCGGTAGTAGGACGGGGGCGCGGCGAAGGTGCCCAGTCGATAAGCGCCCCCAGCAATTCCCGCACCCCGAAGTTGTTGATGGCGGAGCCGAAAAACACCGGTGTCTGCTGTCCCTCCAGAAATTCCTCCAGCGAGAAGGGGTGGGAGGCGCCACGCAGCAATTCCACCTGTTCCCGCAACTCGGGCATTTCTTCGGGAAAGCGGCGGTCCAGCTCGGGATTTCCGATCCCTGCAATCCGCTCCACCGCCTGCTCCCGGGTCTCCTCCCCCGCAGCGAAGACCAGCACTTCATCGCGTAGCAGGTGATACACCCCGCGGAAACGCTTGCCCATACCAATGGGCCAGGTGACGGGTGCACACCGAATGCCCAGCACCGATTCTACCTCATCCAGCAATTCCGTCGGGTCACGGCTTTCGCGGTCGAACTTGTTCATAAAGGTGATGATGGGGGTATCGCGCAGACGGCAGACCTCCAGCAGCTTGATGGTCTGCGCCTCGACTCCGTTACCACCGTCGATCACCATCAATGCCGAATCTACGGCTGTCAGTACCCGGTAGGTATCTTCGGAAAAGTCCTGATGACCCGGTGTGTCCAGCAAATTGATGACGTGCTCATCATACTCGAACTGCATGACCGAACTGGCCACCGAAATACCGCGACTCTTTTCAATGGCCATCCAGTCGCTGGTCGCATGACGACTGCTTTTACGCGCTTTGACCGTCCCCGCGAGCTGAATGGCACCCCCGAAGAGCAAGAGCTTTTCGGTAAGCGTCGTCTTACCGGCATCGGGGTGGGAGATGATGGCGAAGGTACGGCGACGCCGAATGGCGTCGGTAAAAGCATTGGCCGGAGCCGCAGCAACAGGGGATAACGACATAAACGATCAACCTTCCTTGACTTGGTTTGCGGACGGCAGGAGCGACAGGGACAAGACCAGCGCATCCTCCCGACCCTCTCCATTGCGATAATAATTCAGACGCACTCCGATTTCATGAAATCCTTGGGAACGGTATAGATCCTGCGCACCCGCATTGGACACGCGCACTTCCAGAAAAACCCTTTGCGCACCCAGTTGCCCGGCGCGGCAGAGGAGATGTTGCAGCATCCGCCGCCCGAAACCGCGCCGACGCAGGTCGGTCGCCACACCGAGGTTCAGGATATGTGCCTCGGCCGCGCCCGTGGACAGGACGCCAAAGGCTCCCAGCACACCATCATCATTTTCCATAATCCAGGCATCATAACCCGCTTGCAGGCATTCGCGGAAAACACCCCGCGTCCATGGCCCCGGGGAGATTTGCGACTCCAGCGCCGCTACCGCGTCCAGATCATCCGCCTGCATGGGGCGCAGATTCATTTTACGTTTCCTCTGGCAGGGAGGGGCGGATATAGTGCGGCTCCAACAGCGCCGGGAGAATACCCCGGTCTCCCGCCTGACAGCGCGCCTGGGCAAGGCGCAATACGGCTCCGGCTCGGGGAAAACTGTCGCCGCTCCAGCCCAGTATCCCCGGACCCTGCCAGCGGGCATGATAAGCGTGCCAACCCGTACCGAGCCCCCACCACTGACCCTCATCTGGCCAATCCACGGCCTCAGGCGCACAGACTTTTTCGGCGCCCCTTAACCGGGGAATCCCTTGCGCGTCCTGACCGAACACCCCGGTGTAGACTTCTCCTTTGCGTGCATCCAGCGCCGCGAGCACCAGCGGTTGGGGTACCGTCGCCGCCAGTGCCTGCAGACTGGAAACGGGATAGACCGGCAGCCCGCGTGCCATAGCCAGTGCCTGCGCCGTACTGACACCGATGCGCACCCCGGTGAAGCTTCCCGGCCCTACGCCACAAGCGATGGCCCCTATGTCGGCGAGGATAACGCCAGCGCGATCCAAAACCTGCTGAACCATGGGGAGTAGCAACCGGCTGTGGGCATTGGCCGCCACGATAAACGCTTCGACCACTCCGGCCGAGGTGCTGACGGCCACTGAGCAGGCCTCAGTAGCGGTGTCCATAGCCAGAAAGCGCGGCAATCCCATCAGGCTTCTCCCCGCCAGAACGCATGGATCGCGTCGAGGCTGGAAACACGCCGCATAGGCGGCAGACTGTCGAGGAAAATACGCCCGTAACCCTTGCTGCGCAGGCGCGGGTCGCAGAGCATCAGCACACCGCGATCCCTTTCCGAGCGAATCAGCCGCCCTACACCCTGGCGCAAGGCAATCACCGCCTGAGGAATCTGTAACTCGCGGAAGGGTTCACCGCCCGCCGCCTGACACTGCTCCGTGCGGGCACGCAAAATCGGATCAGAGGGATTGGCAAAGGGCAATTTGTCGATGACGACACAGGAGAGGGCCTCGCCCTGCACGTCCACCCCCTCCCAAAAGCTGGCCGCACCCAGCAGAACCGCATTACCCAAACTGCGAAAACGGTCCAGGAGACGGGGGCGCGGCATACTCCCCTGCACCAGAATGGGGAAGGACAGCCGCTGCGGCAGGGATGCTGCCGCCTCCTGCAAAGCCCGGTGACTGGTGAAGAGAAAAAAGGTCCGTCCGCCACTGGCCTCGATGACTGGCGCCGCGGCGTCCAAGCAGGCCCGGGTATAGGAAGGATGACTGGGCTCCGGCATCAGGGGCGGCAGATAAAGCAGGGATTGCCGCGCATAATCAAAGGGCGAGGCTGCTGTAAGAGTGCTCACCGCCGTCAGACCCAGAGCACGTTCAGTACTGGCGAAACTGTCACCTACCCGCAAGGTCGCACTGGTGAGAATGACACTTTCCACCGGTTCCAGCAGGTGCCGCTGCAAGGGCGCCGCCACATCCAGCGGGGTGGCATGGAGCTGCACCGTGCGTGCCTTCCTCTCGTGCCAGAACACCATGTTCGGGGCGTTGTGCGCGGCAAAAAAATCCACCGTCGCCAGCAGCACTACCCCACGCGCCGCACATTGTTCCAGGCCCTTGCCGCGCGCTGCTGCGGCACTCAGTGCCTGACCCAGTTCCGCCACCGCCTGACGCAAACGGGCGAAGGCGGAGCCTTCCGCACTATCGGGATCCAAAGCCCAGGAGCCACGCTCATCACCCGGACCCAGAACCGTCCGCCACGCCGTCGTCTGCGTTTCCACCTGTGCGGCTGCTGCAAGCAAACATTCGTCATCCCCCGCTTCGGCCAGAGTTTCGGCGCGGCTATCCCGCCCCCAGTCCCAAAGCTGATGGCTGCTCAGGTGCTGGCCGAAATAACGCCCGGCCAGATCCAGTACTTGATGGGCCTCATCCAGCACCATGGCGTCGACTCGCGGCAACAGGTCCCCCATACCGTTGGCCTTCAACGCGAGGTCAGAAAATAGCAGATGATGATTCACCACCAGAATCTCCGCCTCCTGAGCCTGGCGCCGCGCCTCGATGACATGGCAACGCCCATATTCTGGGCATTCACTGCCAGGACAGTTGTCCCGGGTCGACGTTACCAGAGGCCAGACCGGCGAATCTTCGGGTACCGAAGTCAGTTCACTGACGTCGCCCTCCCGCGTCCGCCCCGCCCAGTCGGCCACCCGCGCCAGGGGTGCCACCAAGGCTGGCGCCACACCCTCGGCACTGAAGCGTTGCAAACGATGCCGGCAGAGATAGTTGGCTCGCCCCTTGAGGCGACTCACGCGCAGCGGCCTTCCCGTCGCCCGCAACAGCAGCGGGATATCTTTCTCCAGTATTTGATCCTGCAGCGCCTTGCTGCCGGTAGAAACCAGCACCTTGCGTCCGGAAAGCATGGCGGGCAGGAGATAAGCGAAGGTTTTGCCCGTGCCCGTCCCCGCCTCGATCAGCGCCACCCCCCCGTCGCGCAGGGTATGGGCCACCTGCGCGGCCATAGCCTGTTGCTGCTCCCGTGCCCTGAATTGTGGCAACGCCCGCGCCAACGCGCCGGCCTCGCCCAACAGCACAGACCAGTCCTGGCCTCCCCCAGTCACGCCCGACACCTCATCGCTGCTCCCGCTTTATCGTCAGTCCTGCTATTTTTACACAAATCATGGGGAAAGAGGGCATTCATGTATAAACGGCGTGCACGCATCCTGTTCTGGCATCCGACCGATCCGGCAAAGGCCCGCTATGCCGCGACGCTGGCGGAATCCCTGGGCGCCGACTGGCTGGAGGCGAGGGCAGAGGAAACCGACCATGACTGGCCCGATCTCCTCATCGCCCTTGACTGCCACGCCGCACCGCCCATTTTCCGCGCGGCGCATACCCAGTGCAAATGCTGGCCCCTGGTGGCCCAGGACCTCTGGGAGGACGCCGTGCACCAACGCATCCTCGGCATTATCGGCGGTCTGCATTTGCTCGCCCGCATGGATCGGAGCGGGGCACCCGCCGGCGCAGCCGTACCCCTTGACAAAACTTCGGCGCCGGACTAAACCCATAAAAACATGATCATATTATATGGTTTATAAAAATCCTTTATAGACCTTCACAAACATTCATCGTCAGAAAGCTGTCTCTTGATCCAACCAAAGGAGAGCGCCATGGAAGTCATCCACAAAGACGACCAAAGCATCACCATCCGCTTCGACAAAAAGGATATTGCCAAAATAGTCGAACCCATTATCAAAAATGCCGCGGGCTTTGCCAAAGATACGCTGGATATGGCCTATCTGTTGGCCCAACAAGATTACCAGATGGTGGACCATTTCAAACAACCACCTCATGTCTTTGACTAAAGGAAGCCGCCATGCAAATTCGCGAAGAGAAAGAGCAGAACGTAGAAGTCATTTTGACCGCCCATGAGGCGGCTCAAATCGCCAGCGATATCCTGGCGAACCCAAAAACAGCCGGGCCAGGAGCCGTTGCCTTGGCTGAACTGCTTCAGAAGGAGGGATTCACGGCTGCCCAGACTCAGGCGCCCGACCGTTACGAGTGGAAGACGCCGGATGATATGGAGCAGGACGTCTAGCACACATATGCGTCGCGGCCCGACTTACAGAATATAAAACCCGCAGGCTGAATCAGGGCGCGGGGTTGTTAGACGATAAGGCGGATGGTTACTTCGTCATCAGGAAGCGCTGGACACCGGCAGACGGCGCGCCCCGTCAAAACGTGCGGCCCAATAGGGGTCATTCAAGCTCGCCACTCGAACCCCCGTGCTCGGGGTCTGGGCACTGACAAAGTGCTGGTCACCGATATATATGCCGACATGGGAAAAAGGCCGGTGCAGAGTGTCAAAAAACACCAGGTCGCCCGGTTTTAGATCATCCCGGGAAACCCTCCGCAACTCGGCGGCCTGGGCATAAGATGTACGCGGCACATGAATATCAAACTTCGCCAGGATATATTTGACGAAACCGCTGCAGTCAAACCCCGAGGCCGGGCTCATCCCGCCCCAGCGATAGGGAGCGCCGATGAATTTGAGCGCAGAAACCACCATCCGGCGTGGGGACAGCCAGGAGCCTGTGTCAGAACGGCCATCCGATTCCGCATATTCCCCTTCCTGCGCAATATCATCCGCCAGTTGGGCGGCCGCCTGCGGCCCGACGGCGATATTTCCACTGCTTTCTAGCGCCTGTAAAGGGTGGCGCGTCCAGTGATAGGCCTGACTCGCCAGCATCTCCAAGGCCAGCCGCAGATGCGATTGCTCCGGCAACGGGGTCCCGGGCACCGGATCAACCGGAGCGGCCACCGGCCTTGTCGGAAGAACCACTGGCGCGTCATCCGTCACCATCCCGACCTTGACCAGTCCCAGCGACTGGTCGACAAAAACGGGGCTTGTTACGTTATCGATATCCACTACCGGAAAGGACTGCATGGGGAAATCGTAGGTCGGAACGGGCTGCGGCGCCGCACCGACTCCAGCAAATTCAACGGGGGCAAGATGCATCAACTGTAACGCCGTCGGCGTCAGCGAGGTGTAGTCGCTTTTGGCGGCACGTAACGCCTTGTGGTGGGGGCGCATGTAAGCATGGTGAGTGACCCTATGCAAGGGCGTGTGGGTATAGTGGTGACTGACCCGATGTAACGGCTTGTGGGTATAGTGGTGACTGACCCGATGCAAAGGCTTGTGAACCCCCCCGTGCGGGGCCGCCTGACACATACTGATCCCGCCTAAAAACGTCATTACCGCCATGGCAACCTGCCAGCGATGTTTTTTTTGCATTCGTTCGTCTCCCGAATCACCTGGGAATCGCCGCTGCGTAATCTGCCCGTTGGCCGATTATGCAGAGACATTGCCATTTCTCAAAACTAGACAGAGAAACTTCGAGGCTCTCCCTACCCACAATAAAAAAGCCGAACAAGTTCGGCTCGATATACATACTGCGCTCCGGATGCGGACACATGACGACGACCCAGAGCGCCCGTCGGACTACCGGTTACGTGGTCACTCTCTCCCAAACCAGGTCTAATATTAGTCATTAGTAAAATCAATGGTCCATATTCCGTCTTTGGGACTATAGGTCGTATTCACCCCCAAGGCAAGACCCCATCGCAGACCCCATTGCTGGTCATGAAGCACCATGGCACACCTCGGGGCAAGTCGGGACAAGAGCCATCGATCCCACGATTGCAACAGGATTCTGAGGCCACGTCCGCCCTGGTCAGGGATTATTGACATGCAGCCCTCTCCATATATACTAACGATAATGATTCTTATTACGTAAACAAAGGAGCGTACCCCATGCCCCGTCTTTTTCGCCCGGCCACTGCCGTGCTTATCCTCTGCGCTGGCACTTTCGGACCATTTTCTGATATCTGGGCGGCGGAGAATCCAGCGGCACGGGGAAACGGCCCCGTCCCCGATGCAACAGGCCTTTCTCCCAAATATTTGCCCGCTTACCGTCACCTGATAGACGGCATCTCCTGGGCTGGGCATGCCGACAGCGAACTATTTTCCAACCTCACCGGGGGCATTCGCCGGGGCAGCGAGGGCAACCTTGCCGGCCAGATTGGTGCCGAGTACGACACCGAGAAGGCCGGTCTCTGGAAGGGCGGCCAATTTAGCCTCTCCCTCATGGGCATTTACAGCAGCAAAGTCCAGCAAAATTATAGCGGCGACATCCAGACGGCCAGCAACATCTGGGCACCTGACGCGATCCGTTTTTACGATGCCGCCTTTCGCCAACGCTGGACAGACTGGATCAACACCCGTGTCGGTTACATGGATGTGAATTATTACTTTGACGTCACCGCCAATGCCTTGCAGCTCATCAACAGCTCCTTTGGCATAACGCCGACCATGACCGTCAACGTCCCGGGTACCGCCACCTATCCTTACTCGGGCCTAGGGCTTCTGGTGGGTATCCATAGCGAGCACCTGAGCAGCAAGGTTGCAGTATTTCAGGGTGACCCACAGCACCAGACCTCCGCCTTCGACCGCGGCTACATGGCGTTGTGGGAAGGCGGCCTGCACTGGGGCAAAAAAGATGACGAGGATCTGGAGGACAATACCGACGATTACGGCGAGTATGTGCTCAAGATGGGTGTCTGGCATTATCAACCATCCAACCCAGACCTCTACGGGCTTTCCCCGACCACCTCCGGCATCTATGCCGTGGCCGAGGGCAATTGGGATCTATCTGGAGAACGGGAACTGGGCGCTTTTATCCAGATGGGCGGTGCGCCGCAGAACCTCAATCCAGTACCTTGGTATCTGGGCCTCGGCTTGCGCCTGGGCCATCCCTTCGCCAGTCGGCCGGATGACAGCCTGTCCGTGGGCATGGCTAAGGCATGGCTACGCTCCGGACCCGTGGCGGAGGCCCTGGGTGTGGAGCCAGCAGATATCCGCGGCGCGGAAACGTCCTATGAATTGACCTACGTGGCGAAACTTACGGAGCATGTCAGTCTGCAGCCGGACCTTCAGTATATTCAGCATCCCAATGGCTATTATCCGGATAGCACCGTTGGCCTTCTGCGCGTACATGTTGAATTCTTCTGAAATCCGACGGATCTGCCATGGACAGTTTCATCATGAATTCATCCATTACTTCCCCATCCGAGTCACTTTTCATCGGTGATCTCCATCTTGGCGACCATGCCCGGGTGCTGGAGATCACCGGAGGCAAAGTCATGCGGCAGCGCCTGGGCATGCTGGGTATCCGCCGCGACACTCTTGTCCGCGTGGTGCATGGACCCGGCAAACGCGGCGCGGTCTTACAGGTGGGCGGCGCACGCGTCGCCCTGGGCTGGGGAGTCATCCAGCGTATCCGCGTAGCCATCATCCCCGCTGAAAGCACCCATACCGGAGAAAAAACATGAGCGACTTTCATGAAACACCACAGCGCAGCCCGGTGTCGGCCAGGTTGCCGGTCATCGCCCTGGCGGGTAACCCGAATTGCGGCAAAACCACCCTTTTCAACCTGCTGACCGGCGCCCATCAGCATGTGGGCAACTGGCCCGGCGTCACTGTGGAGCGGCGCAGCGGCACCATGACCATGGGCCGCCGCAAAATCTCCGTGGTAGACCTTCCCGGTGTCTACAGTCTGATGGGGGGTGGCGGAGAAGATCAGCGGGTGGCGCGCGATTTCCTATTGGATAGCGATATCGAACTGATCGTCAACATCGTCGACGCCTCCAATCTGGAGCGGCACATGGCGCTGACCGCCGAACTTCTGGAAACAGGGCGGCCGATGGTTCTCGTCCTGAACATGGTCGACGAGGCGGAGGCCCACGGTCTGCAGGTACGCAGCCATGAACTCTCGGCAGCCCTGGGTGTTCCGGTCATCCCCATGGTAGCCCGGAAAGCCAGGAGCCGCACCAGGTTGATGGAGATCCTGACCCAGGCACTGGATCGCCCCGCCCTGGGTAATATGCTCGATTATGGCCAGCTTATCGAAGCGCCACTCACCGCCCTCGGCACCCTGCTGCCCAGTGGCCCACCCGCACACCAGCGCTTTACCGCCTTGTGCCTGCTGGAAGGGAACTCCGACCCGACCGACCCAAAAACGCAGCATGCTCTGCAACAGATCAGCAGCGAACTCGCAGTCATGAGCGATGAAACCCCTGCCGACCTGATCATGGACCGGCGCTTCGCCTGGGCGCAGGAAATGGCCGCCATTGCGATGCACCGCCAGGGTCCGGCCGGGCTCCGTCAAAAAATCACCGACCGACTGGATCGGGTGGTATTGAACGACTGGCTGGGTGTGCCGCTTTTTCTGGCGGTACTGTATCTGGTTTTCGTCGTCAGCTTCAGTGGCGGCAATATCTTCCTGGACTTTTTCGATCAGGCCTCGGCAGCACTGCTGATCCATGGCGTCGGTCATCTGCTGCTGAGCTCCGGGCTGCCCACCTGGCTGATCTCCATCATCGCCGGTGGTATCGGCGGCGGACTGAATCTGGTGATTTCCTTCATCCCACCCATCGGCCTCACTTTTCTCTTTCTCGCCTTTCTGGATGACTCGGGCTACATGGCCCGCGCCGCCTACGCCATGGACCGCCTGATGCGCCGTATGAGCTTACCCGGTAATGCCCTGGTGCCCATGGTCATCGGCTTCGGCTGCAATGTGCCCGCCATCATGGGCTCGCGCATCATCGAAGACCCGCGGGGGCGCATTCTGACCGTGCTGATGCAGCCCTTCATGTCCTGTTCCGCACGCCTGACCATTTACATGGCCTTTGCCGTCGTGTTTTTCCGCAGCAACGGCGGACAGGTGGTCTTTGCCCTCTATGTGCTGGGGATCATCGTTGCCCTACTGACGGCGTGGCTACTTGGCAAAACCGCCCTGCGCGGCGAGGTACTGCCCTTCGTCATGGAACTGCCACCCTATCGCCTGCCCAGTTTCCGCAGTGTGTTTCTCCAGGCCTGGCAGCGCCTGAAGGTGTTTATCTTCCGGGTGGGTCGGGTGATTGCGGTCATCGGCGTCGTGCTCTTTATTCTTCCCGGCATCGGCTGGACGGATCGCGGTCTGCGCAGCACCGACATCGACCATTCCCTGCTCGCCCAGGGCAGCCGCGCGCTGGTCCCGATTTTTGAACCCATGGGCATTCATCAAGACAACTGGCCCGCCATTTCCGGCCTGATTGCCGGAGCGGCCGCCAAGGAGATCGTGATCGGCACCCTCAACGGCATTTATCAGCGGCAGAACGCAGCCGACCTGATGGCGGACTACCGCGATCCCGATATTGCCGGGCAACTCCTGGGCGCGATCAAAACCATCCCCGCCAACGCGATTACTTTTTTTACCACGATGGATGATCCGCTCGGCCTCTCGGCCATGGACTCCACCGGTACCGCCGAACAGGCCTCCGGTGCCGAAAGTGCCACCCTGCAAGCCATTGCGGCCGGATTCACCCCCCTTTCCGCCTTTGCTTATCTGGTCTTTGTGCTGCTCTATGTACCCTGCGCCAGCACCATGGGGGCACTGCGCAGGGAAGTCGGATGGGGATGGATGAGCTTCTCCCTGCTTTATGGCACCGGCCTGGCCTGGAGCGCCAGCACGGTGATTTACCAGTCGAGCACCTTCGCCAAACATCCCGGCCATTCTACAGCATGGATCGCGGGAGTATTGGCGGCTTTTGCCTTGCTGGTTGTCGGTCTGCGGCTTTATGGACAACGCAGGGACGCCCTATCCAAGCCATCTCTGAACCGAAGGGCGTCGGCATGAAACCGTTATTCGCAGTTCGGGAGGTGCTACAGAAACAAGGCATGGCCAGCGCCAGCCAGATAGCTGCGGAATTAAAGCTCTCGGTCGGACTGGTCGAGGACATGCTGGTGTACTGGCGGCGGCGCGGCGTGGTAGAGCAAGTATCCGTGGGCACCCGGAAAAGTTGTGGCCGTAGTTGCCATTCAGGTGGCTGTGGCAGTTGTGGCAACACCATGGCGTCTTCTGTTCAGGCCTACCGCTGGTGCGGCGGTGGGTAGGCGGTCACCTCACCTATTGTCTCAGTGATGGGGTTCTCTATACTTATCCCACAGGCCGGAAGTGATGTTTGATTGGCCATGACGGGCGAGGTGACAGGTGCGGGTAAAAGTGGCAGCCATTCAGATGGCCGTTGGCGAAGACGAGGCCGAGAATATTGCGAAGGCGCTACAGCAGGTCAGCGTAGCGGCCGATGCCGGAGCGAGGATCATCCTCCTCCAGGAACTCTTCAGCACGCCGTACTTCTGCAAAGATCAGAATCCCGATTTCCTGACCCTGGCGCAGCCCCGCGACAGCCACCCCGCCCTGCTCGCCATGCAAAGGCTGGCGCGGCAACGCGAGATCGTGGTCCCGGTCAGTTTTTTTGAGCGCGCCAATAACGCCTTCTTCAACAGTTTGGTGGTTTTTGATGCCGACGGCAGCGATCTCGGGCTTTATCGCAAGGCGCATATCCCGGACGGTCCCGGCTATCAGGAAAAGTTTTATTTCAGCCCCGGCGACACCGGGTTCCGCGTGTTTGACAGCCGCTACGGACGCCTCGGCGTCGCCATCTGCTGGGACCAATGGTTCCCGGAAGCGGCGCGGGTAATGGCCCTGCAGGGCGCCGAGATACTGCTCTACCCCACTGCCATCGGTTCCGAGCCTCAGGCGCCGGAAATCCACAGTCGCGGACACTGGACCCGGGTCATGCAGGGCCATGCCGCCGCCAACCTGATCCCCGTCGTGGCTGCCAACCGGGTGGGACGGGAAATCGGCCGGGAAAGCGAGATCACCTTCTATGGCGGTTCCTTCATCAGCGACGCGACCGGCGCACTCATCGCCCATGCCGGTCAGGAAGAAACCATCCTCTACGCCGATCTGGACCTGCAAGCACTCGCTGCCCAGCGGCTGGAGTGGGGGCTCTTCCGGGATCGCCGCCCGGAACTCTATGCGCCCATCCTGACTTTGGACGGAAATCCGCACCGTGGATGATTCCCGCCCCTCCGCACCACCCGTTATCGCCCTGAGTGCCTATGAGCGCAACGGGGAGGCCTTTTCCCTCGCCCCCCAATATGCCGCCGCCGTTTGTCAGGCGGGTGGGTTGCCCGTCCTCTTTCCGCCTCAGTGCCCCGAAGCCGGGGTCATTCTGTCGCGCTGTGACGCGCTCGTGCTTACCGGTGGCGGCGACATCTCTCCCGATTTTTATGGCGCGCCATGCGGCAACAGCATCCACGCCGTACACCCCGATCGCGATGCCGCCGAGATCGCTCTGGCGCGGGAAGCCATCGCCCGGGGTATCCCGGTACTCGGCATCTGTCGCGGCCTGCAGATCATCAACGTGGCGCTGGGCGGCGACCTGCTCCAGGACCTGCCCACCAGCATCGGCACTCGCATCTGCCATCGCAATGCCGAACATGACCCCGTCCTGCATGAGGTCATCGTCCTGCCGGATACGTTGCTGAGAGGCATCGTCGGGCAGGATACCCTGGAGATATCTTCCTGGCACCACCAGGCCATCGCGAATATGGCCCCCGCGCTACGCATCAACGCCATCGCCGAAGATGGTGTCATTGAAGCCGTGGACATGCCCGACAATCCGGACGTCTTCGCCGTCCAGTGGCACCCTGAACATACAGCCGCCGGTGACCCGCACCAGCAGGCCCTGTTTGCCTGGCTGGTACGGCGCGCCGCCCGGCGCATGGCGCGCGGAGTGGGACAGGGCGCGACGAAAAATTAGCGGGAAGGGGTCCCAGCAGGCTGCAAACGCTGCTGCAGCCATGCCAGCACGGCGGGAATCAGCGAAACCACGATGATGGCGACAATCACCATACTCAGGTGGCTTTTGACCCAGGGAAAGCGCCCGAGAAAATATCCCGCACCCAGCAAGCCCCCCACCCACAGGATCGCTCCCGTCAGATTGAAGCCCAGGAAGCGGCGATAGGGCATGGCGGCAATACCGGCCACAAAGGGCGCGAAGGTTCGGATAACCGGCAAAAAGCGGGCAATGATCACGGTCTTGCCGCCGTGTCGCGCATAGAAGCGCTGGGTCGTATCCAGGTGCCGGACATTCAGCAGGCGCCCGCCAAAGAGGTGGACACCCCAACGGCGGCCCACCGCGTAATTCACCGCATCACCCAGCACCGCGGCCGTCACCAGCAGACCCAGCAGCCCGGGTGCGCTCATGACGCCCACCCCGGCAAGTGTGCCACAGATAAAAAGCATGGAGTCACCCGGCAGGACCGGCATGATCACCAGCCCCGTTTCCGCAAAGAGGATCAGAAACAACAGGGCATAGACCCACGCCCCGTATTCCTGAAGAAGTATGATCAGGTATTGGTCGAAATGCAGCAGGATCTGCACGAGGTGATGAATGTCCGGCATTGGCGCGATCACCCTCTGTGACGCGGACTCACGCGTCTTCCGGCGCGCCGCGGTAGCGCTGATAGTGACGTTCGAACATCTTCTCCAGTTCCACAATCACGATCTCCGCCGCATCCCCGCCCATCACATGCCTGGACATCAGATTGGAGGTGTCATTGAGCATTGCCTTGGCATCCAGCATGGCATAGCTCTCGCGCAGGCGTTTGATGGCGCCGACGACGGTCTCTCCTTCTTTGGCGGGCAGCATCTTCGGTTCCTGGTGTGCCGCCGCCGGCTCCGGCTGTTGTCGGCTTTTCAAAAAATCTGCGAAGGCCAGTACCTGCTCCTGCTCCGCGCTCCCGAGCTTGCGCAGGACGCGGAGAAAATGACGCTCCCGGCTATTCATACATCCGCTCCGGTATCCACCTTGAGAGAAAACACCCGTGGCTTGCGCTTCTCGGTCATGAGGGACAACTCGCGGACCATGGCGATGATGACCCGGTCCGTGGTTTTCTGCATCTCCGGCCACAACGCCCGCGCCTGTTCCAGAAGTTCGCCGATATTCCCAGGGGTTTCGCGGCCTTCTTCCATGAGGATGTCTTCAATCAACCCCGGCTTCATCTCCGGCCGGAACAGCAGTCCCACAACACCGTCCTCCGCGCGGAAGGCAATCCAGCGGCCGTCGTCATCCACCACCAGCGGCTGGATGTCTTCCGGCAAGGTCGCCGTCCCCGGAGACCAGACCATGACTCGGGCCCCGTCCACCGCCTGCGCCAACGGGTCGTCACGACCTGCCTCCGTAGCATGTGCCGTGGTGAAATAGGCGTTATGGTAAGGCTCCGGATGCAGTTCCGCCCCTTCGTACTGAGCCAGCAACAACGCACCCAGCCCAAAGCCCACCACCGGCCGCTTCGCCTTGCGAAAAATGGCGATGGTGTTGAGCTCCTGGGTCAGCCATGTGTATCGGTCCGACTCCAGGGGGGACATCGGTCCACCCAACAGGAACAATGCATCAAAGGTCAGGGCATTGCCCGGCAATTCGCCACTGAGAAAAACCCGGAAGTAACTGAAACCGATGTCGCGTTTCTCCAGTTGACTCTCCACGATGCCCAGAAACTCCGAGTAACTGTGCTGCACGACAGCGAAATGCTTCATATCAAACCTCCCGACGCACCGGCACCGACAGCATGTCCCTGCTACAGCGATCCTTGGCGAACTCCAGAAATTCATCCATCACCAGACTGCGGAATTTCTGCTTCTGATAAACGAAGGAATAAGGACGGGCGAGCGGTGGATCCAGCGGGCGGGCCAGCAAAGTCCCCAATGCCAACTCCTTGAGGACAGTCGCCTCAGAAACGACCGCCACCCCCAGCCCGCCTTCCACGGCGCCCTTGACGGCTTCCGGGCTGCCCAGCTCCATGGTGATATTGAGATCGTTGGCATCCACGCCGACCTGATTCAGGTACTCCATGGTCACCTCACGGGTGCCCGATCCTTCTTCACGGGACACGAAGGGATAATCCAGCAACTCCTGCGGCGTCACACTTTCGTGAGTGCCCAGGACATGGTCGGGGTGGGCAATCACAATCATGGAGTCCATGCAACACTTGAGGGTGGCGAGGCTCTTGTTGGTTACCAGACCTTCCACCAGCCCCAGATCGATACTGTTATCCTCGATCATGTGAACGATTTTATCCGTATTACCCACATACATACGTACCTGCACATCGGGATACTTCATTTTGAAGTCACCCAGCACCCGGGGCAGCATGTATTCGGCAATGGTCGTGCTGGCACCGATGAACAGATGCCCGCGCAGATCGCCTGTCATTTCCCCCACCCGGTTGGACATTTCGCCATAAAGCGAGATGATGCGCTCAGAGTAATCATAAACCACCATACCGGCCTCGGTGAGGCTGATGCGATTATGAGTGCGGTCAAACAAGCGCGTGTTGAACTGTTCTTCCAGCTGCTTGACCTGGAAGGTCACCGCCGGCTGGGTCATATGCAGCGTATCCGCGGCCTTGGTAAAGCTGAGCAGCCTTGCCACCGTATGAAAAACCTGTAAACGCCTGTCTGCCATGGAAATCCTCAAGTCGCCCGCGACTTTTCGCCAGTTTAGGGGTAATATCTGAGCGCTTCAATACAGTATTACGGAGGATACCCCATGCCCAAGGCTTGGGAAAAGCTCGATCTGCAAGGCGCCGGGGTACAGAGTCTACAAATTCGCCTGCAAAAACTCCAGAAAAAATCTCTATGGGGTTATCTGTACTGGTGTTGTTTCCCGGTGGGCGCCCATCGCTTCTACCTGGAACAGCCGTGGGCCTGGGCCTTTCCGCTGGTCAGCGTGGCGATTGTCGCACTGGCTTTTCTGGGTCTGACCTGGGAGGCAGTCGGTTTCGCCGTCGCGCTCTGCGTCGCCGCGCTTTGGGATCTCAGCCGTATTGGTCTGTGGATCAGCGCCTACAACAAGGATCTGCGCAAGGCGAGCTGGTTTGCCAGACAAACGCCGGCCGCTCCCGCCGATTACCAAGGGCGCGCGGACACCCGGGAACACCCTACGCAATGGCAGCGCGAGCTACAGGACTATACCCAAACCAAGGAGAGCGAGCGCGCCGGTCATCCTGCCGCCAATGCGCCCGGCAGGAAAGGCTTTGCACCGGGCCAGCGCCGACTTTCTTTCGCGGAACAGGAGCGGCTGCTTGCGGAGATGGCGAAATCCGCCAAAAGCACAGCGGCGAAAAATCCACCCGATTCCGCCGAAAAGTAAGCGGAAGCCCTTCCCCCGGTCTACCGCTCCTTTTCAAACATGGCCAGATAACGTTCTTTGGGAAGCGGAAGCTGTCTGGCTACCGCCAGTAAATCAGGGAGATGCAGCGGGGTGCTGAGCCCCACCAGAGTGACGCCTATGCCGGGCGTGGAGCGCACAAACTGAACGGCGCGCTGCGCGGCATCGGCCAATTCCGGCATGGCTTCCTGCAGGGACGGCACCTCTTCCCGCGCCAGCAGACCCTTGCCGAGGGGATGGCTGGCCATGATGGTCAGCTTGAGCTGGAAAGCCGCCTGGATGGTGGAGCCGATGTTGCCCTGCCCCGTGACCTGACTGAACCGGGTGTAGGCCTCCGGCATCAGCGCGTTGAAAGGCAACTGCACTACCCGCAGATGATGGCGGTTTCCCTGCCCCGCCGCCTTCTCCGCCAGTCCGATGAGGCTGGTCAGGGACTGGAACAGGGTATTGTCCGTCTCTACCCGGCAGGCATTGAAGGTGGAAATGCCGTAGTAGCGAATCTTGTTGGCCTGCACCGCCGCTTCGAGCATAGTGAACACATCCATCAGCTTGCGATACATCTGTTCTTTGCCGATCAAAGGGATATGCACCTCCGGCTGATCCACCAGAAACACATCCAGGGTTTCCAGACCGGTTTGCGCGCGCAACGTATCCAGTTGCCAGGCAATATATTCGGGGCTCAGACAGTGAACCCCCTGGACCAGATCCTCCTCTTTGCCCAGCCCCTTGGCCACCACCTCCTCACGGAAGAATGTCAGCGGATCTTCTGGCCGTCCGTCGGGAAAGGTCAGAAAGCCCCCCTTGCCAACCACGAAAAACTCCTCACGCTGGATACCTGCCGCCATCGCCTTTGCGATACCTACACCTACCGCCCGGCCGGCCCGCCCGAGGCGGTAGTTGGCACCAGTGTCGACGACGTTGATGCCCGACTGCAAGGCCCGCGCCACAACGGCCGCCACCGCGACATCCGTCACATCGTCCACGCCACCGGGGAAGGTACCGACACCCAGGGAGGATAGCTTGATGCGGGTGTTCAAAAAGTCACTGAAGTGTTCGTCAGCGAGGGTCCCGGCGAAGCGCGCCACATAAGCCTTGGTACCCGCACTGTTGGCGGCCCCCGGAATCAGTCCATTTTCCGCAGCATTCACGCAGCGTTACTCCTGTTGGCAAAGAGGGGATGGTGGTACAGCAAAAAATCCAGGCGTTCGCGCAGCTCGGCACGCACCGGGCCGGGCCGGGGCGCATCTTCCAGACTCAGGAACTGCTGACGATAGTCTGGCGCATCCTCATCGTCCAGTTCCCATTCGACCGCCTGGAGCAACGCTTGCCCGGATGCGGGCAATTCCGCGGGTAACGAGCGACCGCTGAGAATCGCCCAGAGACCCGTCCAGCAGCGCGCCAAAGCAACGGGATGATAACCGCCCCCGCCCAGGGCCAGCAGACGCGGACTTTCCGCCACGATCTGGCGCACGACTTGCCAGAACAAGCCGTTGGAAACCCGAAACTTGCTCAAGGGATCCGGTGCGAGGATATCGGTGCCCGCCTGCAGAACGACGACATCTGGGCGAAAACGCTGCAAGACACGAGGCCATAACTCGGCAAAAGCCAGCGCATATTCGCTGTCATTCACCTCTTTGGGCAAAGGCAGATTAACCGCCAGCCCCGGCCAGTCGGTAAGCTTTCCGCCCTGAAAGGGATAGGCGTAGTCCGTATCCATGTGCAGGGACGCCGTCAAAGTGTCCGGATCCTCCACAAAGGCCGCCTCCACCCCATCACCGTGGTGGGCATCCATGTCCCAGTACAGCACCCGCAGACCGGCGCGGCGCAAGCGCTGAATGGCGAGCACCGGGTCGTTGAGGTAGCAGAAGCCGCGCGCCTGACCCGGTGCGGCATGGTGCATTCCGCCCGCCGGGCTGAAGGCGGTGACGCCTTCCAGCACGGCTTCCGCCGCGAGCACGCTGGAACCGGTAGCCAGGGAGGGCGTATCGAAAAAACCGGGGAAATAGGGATTCTCCAGCGTACCCAACTGATAACGCTGACGATCGCTGTCCTGCACACCGCCGCGAAACTGCGCCCGCTCAAAGGCCTGTATGTACTCTTTCGTATGAAAGCCGAAGAGTTCCCGATGGCTCGCCGGGCGGCCCTGCCGGTATTCTTCCGGCGCCATGGCCCCGTAACTGTTGATGAGGTCCAGGGTCAGGGAGACCCGCGGAATCGCCAGGGGATGGTTACTCCCATAACTCGCCCGCCGGTAACGCGCCGCCCCGACGAAGACCGCCGGGCGGGTCGCGGCGATCTGCGGGCGCAGCATCCCCCGCTCGTTCACTCTGCTGGCAACCGTCTGCGCCTCGCCCGTCACGCGCTGTGGCCCCGCAGGCGCAGATAAATCTCCGGCAGACGTGCCGGCAGACTGTCGAGATGAGGCAGCACGAGATAGTGCCCCGGCCCGAAGACCAGCGGCAGATATTCGCCACCACGCGGGTCCAGACTGATACAAAAGGCGTGGATACCCAAGTCTTGCGCCTCCTTCACCGCCATGCGCGTATCCTCCTGCAAATAGCGGGGGTCACCGCCGTCATCATAATCGGCGGGACGCCCGTCCGACAGAATCAGGAGCAGACGCCGCTGCGCAGGACTCCGCAGCATCAGCCGCGAACTGTGACGGATGGCCGCCCCCATGCGTGTCGCCAGCCGCCCGGACAGTCCGCCGAGCAGGGCCCGCACCCGCGTATCGAACCTGTCCGCAAAGCGCTTGATGGGATAGAGCAAGACTTCGTCATGATATTTGCTGGCGAATCCATAGAGCGCAAAGGGATCGCCCACCTCCACCAGCGCCTCGCCAAAGAGGAGCATGGCCGCGCGCAGACGGTCCACCACCCGCACTCCGGAATCTCCCGCCTCTGCCATGATGGAGGTGGAGAGATCGGCAAGGAGCAGGACTGCGGTATCCCGTTGCTGCGGGCGTCTTTGCTGGTAGACGCTGGCTTTCGGCGAACGTCCGGCACGCCGTTCCACCATAAATTGTACCGCAGCCTCCAGATCCGGTTCGTCGCCCTCGTACTGACGGCGGCGCGGTGCCATCCGGGTCGGCTTCTGTGCCTGCAAGGCCTGCTTCAGACGGCGCAGGGTACCATCATATGCGATAGCGATTTCTATTGCCTTGGCTTCGTCATACTCGCGCAGACTACGCTCATGGACCCGCGCCCAGTCTTCTTTATAGCTTTGATGGCGATAATCCCATTCGCGATAGGCCCAACCGCCCCTGGATCCTTTGACTCCCCGGCCACTGCCCGTCACCTTCGCGGGCATGGGAATACCCACCCCGACCCGCCCGCCGGTACCCTGAATATCCTCTGGGGGAATGTCCATATCCGGGTCATTCCCTTCGGCCTGCTGCGGAGACTCCCGGGGCTTTTCTTCGTGACCTGCGGCACCCAGCCCACCGCCGCCATCCATTTCCGGCGCATCACTGTCGCGTTTCCGGCGCGGATACACCGGCCGTGCGGCGTTGGGCGAATGGCCGGGCAGATAGGCGCTGGCGCGCTCTGCCAAAGTCAGCGGTGGCAGGTCCGTGTTCGCATACCACGTCAACGCCGCACGAAAGGCATCCACTATGCCAGCCTGAGGCGTGGTCAGAACAGCGAGTCCGGCGGACAAACGACCGGCGCGCGCGTCCTCCAGCAGTCGCAGCCCCGCCTCATAGTAATATCTGGCGGGTCCTTCCGGCAGATGGTGGCCACGCGCCGCCCGCACCACCCGCGCCAGATAACCGGGCATTTCCCGCTCCAGCGCCACATCCACGCGCAAATCCTCGCAGAGGTCGAAAATAAGCTGGAAGCGGATCATGTCCTCCCCAAAGCGCGCGAAGAGCGGCCGCCAGGTCATGCGCTGGTCGGAATCCAGGGGTGGATGCTCCATACCGGTTTCCGCAAAGAGGGCGCGGATGGCATCCTGCTCGTAGCTGTCGAAGACCAGATGCGCGCCGGTATGGTAGAAGGCCAGCAGGGCCTCTTCCCGGTCGGGCATCACTGCCGGCACAAAAAGGCTGCGCCCGTCGGTCTCGAGAAAACTGCGCCCGCCCTCCAGACTCCAGCCGCCCTCTTCCAGAGGCAGATGCAGCCCGGTCCAGGCCTGGAGCAACAAGCCGAAGAGCCGCTTATGGGCCCCCATATGAAAGCCGGGCAGAACCTCCAGCAGGAAGTTGCGCGCCTCATCGCTCTCCAGTCGGAACCATGCCTCACCACGTACCCGCCCCGCCGCCAGCACATCCGCGCCACGCCGCGCCCACTCCGCCACACCATCCAGGCCGCAGATGCCGCGCACCCGGATGGCACCCTCCAGATACGTCCCCAACCCCAGACGGCCCCTGGCCAGGGTGTCGGCGGGCGCCAATAGCGCCCGCAGCCCCTCCGTGCCCGCGTTGCCAAACAGAATGGCTGCAGGCACCCGGAAATAGGACGCCGCGCTGTCCACATGCCGGTCAATCCACGTCGCGCCCAAATCGAACCAGAGCGCCTCGCCATCTGCACCCCGGCTCCGACGCACTGCTCCGGCCTGCTCAAAGAAGCCCACCGCCGCCCGAAACGTGCCACGCTGGCTGAGAAAGTGGCGGGCCTGATCCAGCCAGGGGTCCAGTCCTCCAAAGGCCTGCATCAGATCAGCCGTAGCATGGAAAAACGCCTTGCCTGCCTCCCGGTCATAAAAAAACAGGTCGCGGCCAGTCTCCAGATAGCGCAAGACGGCGGTCTCACTCAGCGATGTGACGGCGGGCAAGGCCGCCCGCGCATCCCGACCAGCCACGAAACTGATGGCCGCCAGATGGTCGAGGATATCCTCCGTCGCCGCCGACATGGCCGTTCCTTAGCCCTGTTCCGGGAAGAAGGTCCGGAAAATCTCCAGCAGTGCCTCGGCCAATTCCGGATCGTCCGTCTGCGGATGGATGATCGCCACGACACAGGCCTCCAGCGCGTCCAGACCCGCCACCATCAAGGCCCCCGCATAGATCAGCGCCCGGGTCGAGGTGACTTCCTGCAACCCCTGCTCCTTCAGGTTCCGCGCCTTGCCCGCCGCCGCCACCAGTGCCTTCGCCCGGCCCTCATCCACGCCCGCCTCTTTCATCACGATACGGGTTTCCACATCGGCCGGTGGATAATGGAAGTTCATGCCGACGAATCGCTGTTTGGTCGACGGCTTGAGGTCCTTCAATACCGTCTGATAGCCGGGATTGTAAGAAATCACCAGCATGAAATCGCGGTGCGCCGTGATCTCGATGCCGAGCTTCTCGATGGGCAGATGACGGCGATGGTCGGTCAGGGGATGGATGACGACCGTCGTATCGGTACGTGCTTCGACGATCTCGTCCAGGTAGCAGATGGCCCCCTCCCGCACCGCCCTGGTCAGCGGACCGTCCTGCCAGACCGTTTCGTTGCCTTCGATCAGAAAGCGACCGATCAGGTCCGAACTGGTCAGATCCTCATGGCAGGCCACGGTCACCAGCGGTCGCTTCAGGCGCCACGCCATGTGCTCCAGAAAACGGGTCTTGCCGCAACCCGTCGGCCCCTTGAGCATGACGGGCAGGCGCCGGTCCCACGCCGCCAGGAACACCCGCACCTCATTTGCCACCGGCTGGTAAAAAGGCTCATCGATGAGCAGGCGCAAGCCGTTACTCTCTGCCATTTTCGCCTCACTCATACATCGTCCCCGTTGTTTTGCTCGGTATGACTGCGCAGATAAAGGCAGATATGGCGCAGGGTATGGATCACCATGCGCTCCGGCTGTGCGGGCAGCGCGTCGGCACGCCCCGCCTCCAGGCAATTCTGGTAAAAAACCAATTCACGGCAATTGTCGCGGATGGTATTCCAGTGAGGTGCGCCCTTCACCAGCGCCTTCCACAATTCCAGCAAATCCGCATCATGGGCATAAGGCTTGTGCTCCGCAGCCAGCATGATGCGCAACATGGCGGATGCCTCCGCCACACCCGCCGCCACCAGTTCCGGCAAGGGCATCCCCGCAGCCTGCTGCCCCGCCAGGGCGTCAATGCGCCCCTGCGCCCCGTCTAATGCGCTCATCAACTCGTTTGGCTCTGTCATCATCACTCCTGCAGGATTTTTCGATCGCGCCCCGCTACCACTCCGGGCGGTTTTCGTCTAGGATAAAAGAGTTTTAACTGCATGCATGTACAATTCATTTTATAGCGTGATTAAGAAGGGGCTACCATGAGTACGAATCTGATCAAAATGGTCAAACTCAACAACCTGCAATACAACGCCAACCGCGATCCGCAGGTTTATCGCCGCGTCGTCGGTCATCCTTTCCGGATTCAGGCCATGCTCGAAGGCAAGGGAACGGCCAAGATCAGCGTCATCTGCGAAGGCAAGACCATGAAGGAAACCAGCATCGAACTGCCCGGTATTTTCTCCTACGAAATCACCTTCAAGGACGCCGGCATCCGTATCGCCACCCTGAACGTCAGCGTTGACGGTCAGAGCGAAAGCCGCGACCTGATGCTCAGCACCGAAGCCCACGCCAAAGTAGGCTGACACTGCGCAGCAGGGCATCCCCATCGGCGCTTCGGCCGATGGGCGGTCCACCCCTCACCAGCCAAACTGGGCAAAAAACTCCGGCAGACGCTGCAAACCCGTATCCCGGTCAAAAAAGCGATCCGCCCGCGCCGAACGCGCCGCGTCCCGCCGCTCCTGACTTCCACCCAGACAGAATATCGCAATATTCAACTGGTATTCCCGCCGCAAGGTATCGATCCATTCAATGGGGTCCCCGATCCCCGGATCATCATCCAGACTGAGCAGCATGAAACGATGCAGCAGCACTTCCTGCCAATCGCCGAGGCCATCCAGGTCCGTAGCTTCCGTCATTTCCCAGCCTTCGGGCGTCGCCGCCAGCACGGCCGCCCGTAATTCGGGATCACCCGCCATAAGAATAAAGCGCTTGCGCATCCGGTCACTGATACTCGGCACCAGGCCACCTCCCTTGCATGAATTCAGGATATCCGTAGCAGGCACGACAGATTCAATCCGTCCAGACCGCCGTTTCTGATAGCCTTTCGCCCCATAGCGCGGCTCCGGCGCCGGCTATTTCCCGCAAGCGTTCGTCAAACCCCGCCGAACCGGGCTGCAGGCCAGTCAGCGTATCCCCCTGCCCTGCCGACCAGGCAGAACCAGCAACCCGCCGAAGGGTGCCATTTTCCGTCCACACTCGCAGCCAGTGGCCATCAGGCCAGTGTTGCTCCGTCAGGAAAGCCCCCGTCTTGAGCTTGATCCCGGCACGCACCCGACGACGGACCGGCTGCTCCCAGTCCACATCCTCCAGTTCCACCTGCGTCATGGCACGTCTTTCAGCCTCTGTAGGCCTCGCCACGACAACGTCCCAGCCTGCCGCACGGAGCAGCGCCGGGCAGACATCCAGCACCACTTCCGGGCCCACCACGCGGCCCAGCAACCGCGACCAGCTACACAGGCCGTCTTCCAGCGCCTCCTTCAGCCATGTGCGAAAACCCGCCGAAGGGGCTGCCACGCAATCCGCAAAAGATATCCACTGGGCGTCCAGGATAAAGCTGCCACCCAGCACCAGACTATGCCCGATGGAAGCCGCCCCGGTGCCCCCGATCTTGCGTCCCCGGCACCAGAAGTCCTGCCCACCCCGCACCTCCACCTCCAGGCCAAAATAGGCGTGTACGGCAAGCACCCAGGGGGCAATCCGGTCAAACAGCTCCGGCGCACGGCGTACTCCCGCCGCGGCGGGGAAAATGAAGAAATAAGTCAACTGACCGGGGTCCACCCACACCACGCCACCGCCCAAGGCCCGCCGCAACACCGGGATGCCCAGCCGCTCGCAGGCCCGCCGGTCCAGTTCCGCGCCCGGCCCCTGGGCGGCGCCCAGACTCAGATGGGCGTCGGACTGCGCCAGCAGCAGAATGGGCATGTCCTGCTCCCCCTGCGCCTCCGCCAAGCCGGCATAGGCGCGATGCAGCGCTTCCGGACCGAGCTTCCCCAGAAGGAGCAGACGGATAGACGCCACTTACCTATCCGTTCTGTGAAATTTCGCCCTGCGCTTCCTGATCCTTCGGCCGATAAAAGGATGAGAAATAGAAGTCGCGCTCATTGAGGGCCTGATGCCAGCGCGCCCGATCCTCCACGCCCGCCTGCATGATCCCGGCCATCGCCATGGACTGCTCGCTGTCGAGAATCAGGATGCCGTCCTGCAAATCTTCATCCAGATCAATAAAATGTGCCGCCAATCCCTGCGGCTCCTGGATATGCACCAGAAAAGACTTGCAGGACGGGTCTTCCGGGTCCAGCGGTGTCATCACCAGCCGCCCCAGATAAGCCATCCGCGCCAGTTGATTGAAACGGGGGATCTCCAGCTTCTTCCCCATCTTGTACTTCTTCAGCTCGTTTTTCAGACTGCTCACATCGGTAATCGGTATCGACTTCATGACAATCCCTAGCAATACGGTCGGCTATATATTCCCCTAAAACCCCCTCCCCATGCAAGGCGCCCACAAAAAAGGGAGACGGTTGCCCGTCTCCCTCATAACCCGAGGAGGGATGTATCAGATATGTCAGAAGTCGTAACCGACCTGAAGGCCGTAGGAGTTCTCAGACATGGTTGTGCTTGGAGAAACGTTGGGGTTTCCTGGCGCAAGGAAAGCCGTACCCGGCTGTCCCGTATTGGTAACAGCAAACGAGTGCATATATGCTTCTGTGAGCTTCCACCCCATCCCCAGTTTCTGTGTAGCACCGACGGTGACGGCATTTGTCATGATTGCTGGCAAGATAAGATTATTGCTGATGTTTTGGTTGCCTATCGGGTTCGTTCCATGGGTGTAACCGGCACGCACCTGCAACCAGTTATTGACCGTATATTGTGTGCCGATATTGGCTACCCACTCATTGCTCCAGTGCATGGGCAGTCCGTAGTATGACATCCCTTGCCATGGCCCATAGATATTAAATGTGTTCATGGTGTCACGCCAGTTGATCCACTGCCCCTCGACGCTGATGAGCCACTGCGGAATGGGCCGTATGGCAAGGCCTAGAGCAACTTGTTGCGGGTAATTCAAATGGGCGCTGTACTGGCCGGGTCCACCGCTAGCCCCAGGCCCAAGGTTCTGTCCCCCCGCCTGCCAAGTAACCGGCGTAAAGATCATCGGCGACTTGTACGTTGCGCCCAGCGTTACCATATCATTCACCTTGTACAGGACACCCAGGGTCGCACCCACACCGTACGACCAGTTTGGCGTAGACAGATTCAACCCTCCCTGCACCGGCACGGACGTCGGATAAGGAGCAGACATGCCCGTGGGGAAGTATTGCGTCATGGTTTGCTGAAAAGAAACCTGCTCTGCCGCCACGTTGAGCGTGACGCCAACGGCCAAACGATGATTCACCTTCCACGCCACGGAAGGCGCCATTTGCATAAAGCTGATACTGCTGAAGCCTTGGGCATATCCACTGGCACCCATGTCTTGCAAATAGTTCACACCCATGCCAGACGTGCCGTAGATGCCACCACCAAACACCCAATTCTTAGCAAAGGCCGGCGCAACCCAACCGATGGCAGGAATCCCATATACATTGCTATGACTACCAATCTCACCCGCGCCCAGATTGGCCTTTCTTATCGGATTAAAAATTTCGGCAGAAAATGCCGCCTGCGGCGTCAGGAAAGCCATCCCTGCGGGATTGCTGATAGCCGCAGACAAGGGGTCATCCGGAGCTGCCACCACGGCGCCCGCCATACCCATCGCATACTGCCCAATACCAAGCAACTGATAACCATCCGTTGCGAACGCACTGGCCGACAGGCCCATCGCCAACGTCGCGCCGACCGCAATTCCTAAAATCCGTGATTTTTTCATGTAATTTCTCCGCCCCTGTTTGTATCGCTGATGACACGTTGATTGTGTCGGAACGGGAACAGTGTTGCAAGATATTGTATCCGTAAATTTTTTAATCGGTTTATCAAGCCGTAAAATATTGGTTTATTAGCAACAATAAATATTATGGGGATTTACTGTTGCGCGACTGATGAAAAAAAAGGGGCCGGAGCCCCTTTTTCGCGCCTCGCCCGTTTTATCCGGGAAACCGCAAGTCCTGCAACCGCATCTGGCGGCGCACGATTTCCACATCTTCCTTGTTCAGCGCAAAGGGGAAGGAGCGGATATCCGAAGGTGAGGAATCTCCATAAGGCCGATTACAGGCGCTGACTTCTTCATCATCCTTCCCTGGACAGCCGGAGGTCTGGAAGGGCTTACCCGAGTCGATGATGTCTTCCAGCTCCGCCTGGGGATAACCGAAACTCAGTACGCGACCATACTGATCAAACTCCATATCCTCATAACGGCCACCCGCATAATCGATGAGGAAACGGCCCAACTGCACCCGGCGCCAATGGTCCTGGGGCACGGCGTCCCAATCTTCCATCATGGAGCCTTTCTCGGGGAAGAAGGCAAACATGTGGTTATGGCCACCCATGTCTTTCATCTTCTGACAGACGGCGAGGATTTCCTGCTCGGTCTCGCCCATGCCGCAGATCAGATGCGCACCGAATTTTTCGGGGCCATAAATCTCCGCCGCCCATTCGATGGTCTGCCAGTACTTGTCCCAGGAATGGGGGCTCTGCACCGTCTTGCCACGGGTACGCTCGAAGATTTCCGGCGTCACGGCATCCAGGGCGACGGTAAAGATATCCGCGCCCATCGCCTTGAGGTCGATGAGATCCTGCTTGTCCATAGTGGTCGGGTTGGAGAGAATGGAGGCGGGAATATGGGGCGCCACCTCCATCCAGCGCTTCAGCATGACTTGTGTGTCATGGTCTGAATCGGGGTGGGTGATCATACTGATGCACATACGCTGGAACTGACCCTTGTCGCTGTTCCTGGCGATACGTTCGAGCATTTCATCCACGCGCACCGTCGGCCAGTCCACCCGGATGAAGTTGCGGTCAGCGTAATCGCGGCTCTCTTCCCGATGCCGGGCCAGACCGCAGTAGGTGCAGTTGGCACGACAGCCTTCCGGGTAGGTCATCAGCAGATTCAGACAATTCGTGCAGGAGGTGCGATGCATCACCCCAGGCACCAGGCCCAGCGTAATCGCCGCCGCGGTGCTGAGCTGCACATATTCCGGTGACCGCATCGTCGGCGTTTTGACGAAATAATCCGGGCGATAAAAGTTCAAGGGCTGAGAATTTTCTTGCGCTACCGCACTCATGGAAGTTCCTCCTGTCATTCCGCCTCAGGCGGCGTAGTATTCATCAAAGGCGATCCAGCCGGATCGCATTACCCTGTCTTCCTGGGCCGCTGGCTGTCGCCACACGGCTTCCAAAGATTTTCTTCGCTGCACGGCCCGCGCCAAGGCCGGACCAAACTGATCCTGCATATCTTCTGCGTAGCTCTCTAACGCGTCCCCGTCGCCCGCCAGATAATCAGCAGCGGCCAATCCTGCGCCCTCACCACTGATCACCGCAGCGGGGATACCCGCCCCGGTAATGGGATGGGTAAGCCCCGCCGCGTCTCCGGCAAGCACCACGTTGCCATGCACCATCCGTCGAATACCACCCACGGGAATCGCACCACCAGTACGCCCGAGGATGGCTTCGCCGATGATGCCACGCGCTACCATCTGCCGATGCAACTGCTCCAGCGGCAATTTCAGATTGTCCTCAAAATGCCGATCCGCACCCAATCCGAGATTAGCCACCGGCCCGCGGGGAAACAACCAGCCATAGCCTCCCGGAAAAGCATCCGAAAGAAAAATATCCGTATCCGCATAGGGACGCAGCAATGGCACCGTATATTGACGGGTATAAACGACCTCTTGATGCGGCAAGCCCACGGCCTCCGCCACCAGGCTATGTGGCCCATCGGCGCCAATCAGCAAGCGGGGGCGCACGGTGAATGCTTCTCCGGTGCCGCGCCGCAGGCGGGCCACTTCGCCATCCCAGGCAAGGAATTGGCAACGCGTTTCAAGCTGAGCACCGGCCGCCTGCGCCAGTTTTGCCAGGCCTTGGTCGAAACGTGCCCGGTCAATCATGATGCCAGGGAAAACGCTGTGATGCTGCAACCCGGATGGCAGTACCGTCAACATCCCTGCCACGTCCTGCACCCGCGAATCCGTTTCATGCACGGTACGCAAGAGCGGCATGGGGACAAACTCGGCGCATTGCACCGGGAGACCAACCTCGGCACGACGATCCACGCAGATCACCGCGAGGCCTTTGGCCGCAGCCGCACGCGCCGCCGCCGCGCCGGCCGGACCGGCGCCAATCACCAGTACATCTATGGCTAAAGGGTTCACGCGTCTTTTGCCGCCATCCGCAATACCGTCGCGAAGTGCTCCGGCTGTAAGCCGAAGCCATCGACAGCATGCTTCTCGAACAATCCCTCGATAACCCCGTCCACGTCATTCAGATGGACATTACGCAGCGCCGCCTCCAGATCGACGATAGCGCGCCGCGGCTGGATAAAATAATCACCGCTGAAGTGAACCTGCCGCACTCGGTTCCCATAACTATCCCAGAGCATTTCCGCTTGCAGCGTGCCACCGGGGGCGCGTAAGGTTGCCTTACGCAACGGCATATCGTCGCGCGCGCGGCGATTGATGGCGAGCCAGTCCGCGTCACGCACCTCCGCCAACGCCTCCGGCAACAGCGCGGCTACGGCATCCGGCAAGTCGCCCCGGACGAAAGACAGCCCCAAATGCGTGCGGAAACCTTCTAGCAAGACCTCCTGTACCACCGTCAACTCCGGCGCTTTACCCAACAAGGCCTTTAAGCTGGTCACCCGTTCCGCCACCGAAGAGATGGCATGGGCATCCAGTTTCTCCAGCGGCACCCGCAGTACGCGCAACATCCGCGGAATGTCCAGATCGACCAGCACCGTCCCCTGAAAGAGCAGCACATTGCCATCCATAATCCCGCCGGTACCCGAAATTTTCCGCCCTTCCACCTCGATGTCGTTGCGCGGGCGAAACCGTGCGCTCACCCCCAGGAGCGATAAGCCAGCCGCCGCCGCTTCGCAGATTCTCTGGGACAGCGAGGCCATATCGCCCTGGGGCAGCGCGTCCCGCCGACAAACCAGTTCCCAGCCTATCTGGGTGGGATCAAAAATCAGTGCACCGCCGCCGGTAAGACGACGCTGCACGGCGATCCCCTGCTCACGGCAGAACTCCAGGTTGAGTTCCTGCTCCGGTGATTGGTGATAACCGACCAGCGCGGACTCCTCAAAGCGCAGGAAACGGAAAATACTGGGAATCTGACCTTCGGACATTGCCAGGAGCAACGTCTTGTCTAAGGCCATATTTTCGTCGGCCGGGCGCAAGCCGGTATCGACCACAAGCCAGTCCTTGGCGTTATACGTTGTCATAACGCACGCAACCCGACGAACGTGAAGCCCGGAAGAAACAATGCAGTCTCAGGCCGAAAACACAATCGGGATATCCCGCAGTTGTGTGCGACGTTTTGGCGCGGCGGGGACATAATCCAGAGGCATAGTGGTCGTCTCGTCACCCAGTGCCAAGACTTCCTCACCGACAATCATGGAGCAGCAGGAAGGTGTCACAAAAACATCCCGTTCCAGGTGTTTGGCGAGGGCCAGCATGCCATCAGAGGGGAAGGCCACCCCGTTCAGTCCCGCCATGACCGCATAGGTATCGGTGATGGAGCGATGTACGCCGGAAGGCCGCGCGCAACCCAGCAATACCGGTGTTTCCGGCAGCGCAGCGCGTGCATCCATAAAGAATTTACCAATTTCATCCGCCGCTGGCGTCACGAAAGGCCGACTCGAAGCGGCATATTGCGGCATGATCACCACCAGCACCAGGGCACTGGGCAGATGCCGCTGGATAATTTCGAGAGAGTTCCATTCACCAAGCAGCTCCCCGTAATGCAGCCCGATGACAATATGCGGCACCACTTTCATCTTGGTGGCCACCAAAGCTTCCAGCGCGGCCTCAAAATCGTCCACCGAACGGCGCAAATGGTAAACCTGGTTAATGGTATCCTGGGCACCGATCACATCCATCATGGCCACATCGACGCCCGCATCCTCCATTCCACGCGCGAACTCCGGGGTGGCGATACCCGTATGCATGGCGATCTGCAAATTCGGATAGCGATCCTTGATCTTGCGCACCGTCGGAAAATAGGGTTCATAGTGGACCACGTTCTGATGGTCCGAACCTCCGGAAAGCAGCAGCCCGCGACCCCCATCCAGGACGATCCGGTCCACCAGACCATCCAGTTCTTCCGGAGTGCGAACCGGAATCATCGGCTCCAGAATCTTCGCCTTACAGTGGTCACACTGCAACTTGCAGTCACCACCGGTGATGGAAATGGCCGGGAAGGCATTCTTCCCGCAGGCGGAAACTTCGGACGTTTCATGGTGCTTGAAAGAAGGCGTATAGAAATTGATACGACCCACCTGACTACCGGACAGACCGGACCACCGTTCGCGCATAGAGTCCACCAGATCCGCATTGAGGACCAGATCCTCCAAAGCCTCTACTTGCGCAACAGCGTTCAACCATGGGTTCATATGAATTTCCATCCTTTATGCAGAGAGAAAGCCGGACGGCCGCGAAATGCGGCCGTCCTCCTGAATCATGACGGATTGCACCAATCAGCAGCCGCCAAAACCATCAGCCGTCATCTTTGCTTCGAATGCCGCCAAAGCATCGGCACCCGTCTTCAGTTCACCGGCATCGCCTGCAAAATCAGCGGGCGTCAGCTTGGCGATCCAGCCGCTGCCATAGGGATCCTTGTTGATGAGGCCCGGCTCTTTGGCCACATCGTCATTGCTCGACACCACCGTACCGCTGACGGGACTCTTCAACGGGCCAACCCACTTGCCGGACTCCACCGTTGCTGCGGACTTGTCCTTCTTGATCTCCTTGCCAGCGCCCTTGGGCGTATAAGAAACGATCTGCCCAGCCAACGCACAGGCATAGGAGGTCATGCCGATGGTCACAGTGCCATCGTCTTCCTTGCGCAGCCACACGTTATTCTCGACGTTGTACAGCAGATCTTCGGGGATTTCACAGCCACGTACAGTTCCCATCATTTTCTCCTTTGGTTTGCATTTCCAGTAAACAGACCCCGCTGCCAAGCAGGATTTTAAAAAAACAGCAGTCGGTCAACCGACAGAATCAGATCGGCTAGATCACCGGCAGACGCCACCGCATCCACTTCATCGATCAGGTTGTCGGCCTCGATCTCATAGCCGGGAAGCGCCGGTCGACAGACCTGGATTTCCACTCCGGCATTTTTTGCGTCACGAATGAAGTCGATAATCCGCTTGCCGCCAGCCATCGCCGAAAGATTTTCCGCAACGCCCACCTGCATCAGCCGGACCGCTTCCATCGTGCAAAAAATCTTAACCTCCGCATCCATGGAAGACAACAGGGCGCCCAGATAAAACGGCGTCGCGCAGCGATGTGCGGTACTCGGCCCGCTGGTCATGACGATGACTACCGACTTTTCGCCCTGATCCTCCAGATAGTGGGTGTCGCTCATCGCATTCCTCGCTCACAATGAATGTCATCACGCAAACAGCGTTGCCGGTACAACTCAAAGGCAGCGTCCCCAGTAGACAGCTTTTTGAGCGCAGCGTCCACTGAAGCCACCGGGCGTACCCGGGCGATCCAGGCTTCGTAGGGTTCGATATTGAGCAGATTGGGATCTTCCAGGACATCTTCGTTGGCCGATTCGATCACGCAATCGAAAACGTTCGGAACCGGACCTGCCCATTTTCCGCTCTCGATGGTGGCAACCGGCTTACCCAGCGGACGACGTGTCCCCGGTCGGCGTACCCGGACATGCAGAATCTTTCCGGCAATCGACTGAGATATATCGGTCATGCCCACGGTCAGTGTGCCATCGCCTTCGCGTCGCACCCAGATCTGGCATTCCCGATCGTAATATAATTCGGCGCGGAATTCGCAACCGTTACATTCCATGGCCTTCCCCTGGTGTCAGCGACAGGTAAAAAAAAGCGCCCCGCAAAGGGGCGCTTCCCCACACCATTTCAGATAATGCCCTTGGCGGCGAGAAGATCCATCGAGTCGCTGACATTGTCGGGAATGCCGACCTTGCGCGCAGACAGACCCATGGCCAAACCGAGCAACTGGGTGAAATAAATCACCTTGACGCTCGATTTGATGCCGAACTCCGTCTCCGCACGGATCTGATGCATTTCCAGACCGGAATGGCAGGTGGGACATTCGGTGGCGATCACTTCCGCACCGGCATCTTCCGCCGCCTGGAGGATATTCAGCACCAGCTGGGTGGACGTATCCGAATCCGACAACGTATGCGCCCCACCACAACATGCCGTCTTCAAGGGGAAATCCACGCTCACGGCACCGGCTGCTGCGAGCAGGTCATCCATGAAATGCGGCGCATAGCTCGATTCCGAACCGGGACCCTGATCTTTTTCCGGGAAAATCTGCCGGGGACGGGTGTACATGCAACCGTAGTAGTTGGCGATCTTCAGGCCGTTGAGACTCTTTTTGACCTTGCCTTTGATGCCATCGACGCCCACTTCCTCCATGAACCATTCCAGCGCGTGCAGGCTGCGCACGTCGCCTTCATAAACAGGGTCACCCGACTTGTTGGCAAGTTCCTGCACCGTCTTCATGGTTTCTTCTGAAGTAGCGCACTCATATTCGGTCTGCTTCAGATTACGATAGCAGCCGTTACAAGGCGCCATCACCGTATCACAGCCCTGCAGCTTACTGGCGATGGCCAGATTCCGCGCCGACATATAGGTCTGCAACATGGGATGAATGTTCTTTACCTCCATCGCACCACAGCAGTTGTAGTCCTCGAGGTTTTCCATCTCCAGACCCAGTTCTTTCACCAGAACGCGGGTGGATTTGTCGTAGGGTCCGCCGGAACCTTCCAGCGCACAGCCCGGATAATATGCAACCTTAGCCATGATGCGCGGCCTCCTTCTGTGCCTTCACGTATTCAGCAAGGACTTCACCGGTTTTACCCCAGGATTTGGTCTTGGGACGGAACACCACATTCATGCCCATTTTGGTCAACTGACCCAAGGGCATGTGCTTGGTCAGGCGTTTGCCGAACTCCACGATCCAGGCCTGGACCAGGGGCTGGCCGGAGCGCTTGAAGAATCCCACCATGACTTCGGTATCCTCGATACGCCCGAATTCGATGCACTGATGGGTGAACTCCTCGTCGAAGTGCGTCGAAAGCGTTTTCGGGGTCAGGCCGTTCTCTTCCAACCAGTGCGCCGTCGCCTTCATCACCCCCTCAGGACGGACATCCTTGGGGCAGATATTGGTGCACTTGTTACACGAAACACACTGCCAGATAATGTCTTTATCTTTCATCAACTCGGCCTTCAGGCCCAAGCGAATCAGATAAATCCAGTAACGCGGGTTAAAATCCACATTCTGCGCATACATGGTGCAGGAATTCGTGCAGGAGCCGCACTGCCAGCAACGGTGCACGTTCTCGCCACCGCTGTAACTCTGGATGATCTCTTCAAAATGCTCTTCGTAGTCCGTCAGCGTGCGGGGGGTAATCATGGTGTTCCAGGAACCTGAAACGTCCACCCCGTCTATTACCAGGTGATCGTGCTGCAAAATCCGATCGGGATCGATCAGTGTTTTTTCATGAATAGCCATAGCCGCTCCTATACCCTAATTCATCAATGAATGGCGTCTCTCTTGATGCGAGATCCACCCATCCGCCGGTGTACTTCTACGCCCAGCAATTTACGGATTTGTTCCGTAAAGTCTGTTTGGCCGCCAAAATCCGAACGCAAAAAGCCTTCTGCCATAGCGCGCACATATTGTGAATACTGGTGGGCCAGGATGATGTCGACCATATATGGCACATCACGGTACACCCCCAGTTCCAGCAGCGCTTCCTGCATCCACTGGCGGAGACCCTCGAACATTTCGGGACTTTCTCCGAAAGGGAAATCCGTCAGGTAGTCGCCCCCGCGGATGAATTCCCGCACCGCACCTGAGGTGGTACTCTGATCCCAGACCCAGCGCGTCATCAGCGGATAGCGTTCGGGATCACTGAAGTGCAGAACCTCAGCCCCCATGTCCCTGATAACGCGTTTCGCCTTTCCCGTAGCAGGCAAAGCCTCTTCAAAACGCGTCATACGCTGCGTCAGATCACCATGGCCCTCCAGCAAATCGCGCATCATTTCACCTACCCGCGCAGCGCCCTGCTCCTCTATGATGGGCCAGATCTTGCGTCTTGCGGTAAACATCTGCTCCACGAGATGCGCCATCTGTGCTTCCGTCAACGGTCGTTTGTCCTCCAGCAGGAGACGACGAAAACTCGCCGTCTTCTCTGTCAGGCTACCGACCAGGTCTGCAAGACCCTGCTGTCCCTCGAACGCCTCTTCCAGCTCATAAAAGGATCTGTTGAGCAGCCCCTTATCGAGATCAATCGGCAGCGAGGCAGGAACGATGTGTTCGCCGTTCCCGCTGTGGTAGATGTCAGCTGGCAATTTTCTGCTGTCCGTAGAGGTCCGCCACAGCACGCGCACCAGCGGCCTGGCCTTGCGCTATGGAAGAATCGATATCTTCCGGGCCGGTCGCCGCACCACACACGTAAATCCCTTTACGCGTCGTACCCTGGCTGTTGGTGTACTGTTCCGCGCGGTCGATAAATCCGTGTTTTTCCAGACCGATACCAAAAGTCCTGGAAATTTCCGGGTTCAATGCATTGGGGTCCATACCGATGGCGTGAACGACGATATCCATGGGAATCACGATAGGACGCTTGACCAGGGTATCCTCACCCTTGACCAGCAAACGACCGTCAGGCGACTTGGTGACCTCGGCGATACGCGCCTTGACGAACTTGGTTTTGAACTCTTCCTGACTCTTCCAGTAGAATTTGTCTTCGTAAAGGCCAAAGGTACGGATGTCCATGTAATATATGAACACATCGGTACTCGGAGAAATTTCCTTGATCTCCATGGCGAGGTTGGTGGAAACGGTGCAGCAGATCTTGGAGCACCATTCACGACCAATCTGGCGGTCACGTGAACCGACGCAAAGCAGGATAGCCACGCGCTCCGGAACCCGGCCGTCCGAAGGGCAACGAATCTGCCCCGCCGTCACCATCTGTTCCATCTGCGTGGTGGTCAGGACGTCCTCGTAAGTACCGAAGCCCCATTCCGGCTTGTTGATGGAGTCGAAATGGGTGAATCCGGTACCCAGTATGATGGCACCCGCTTCCACCTTGTCGCCGTTGCTCAGGGTGGCCGTAAAGTTACCGGCCTCGCCCGCCACCTGGGTGACCTTGGCAGACTTGTGGATGCTGATGTTGCCGTCGCCTTCCACACGGCTGACCATGCGGCCAATGGCATCTTTGGCCCATTCGCCAGAAGGTACCAGTTTGGCGTAACCGGAGATGATGGGCGCCCCACCGAGAATATCTTCTTTCTCGACGATGACAGCCTTCTTCCCCATGGAGGCTATGGTGGCGGCTGCCGACAAGCCTGCTGGACCTGCACCTACGACTAACACTGTATCTTGTGCACTCACTGAACTTTCTCCTTAAGCGCCCGCTTTCATATTGATGTTTTGATTGGTGGCCAGTTCGGGGTTGTAGAGGTATTCCACATTGCCCTGTTCCACCTGCTTGAGATAATCCTGGAAGTCGGCCTTGGCCTTGTCCCAGCTGATGCCCATCTTTTCCACCAGGTCTTCACAGGGCGAAGCATGCCACTGCAACTGCACGATCTTGAAGGGATCGGCGCCACAGGCCAGGGCCGCGAGCTGGACGTCGGCGACAATGGGAATGCTGTAGTTCATGTCGTGGGCCTTGCCGATCCACTGGTTCTTGTCCATGGTGGTGATACAGCCAGTATCAATACCGACCATCACATCGGCGTTGGCTTCTTCCCGGGCGACCTTGATCTTGCGATTCATCGTAAAACTGCGGGTGAACTCGCGCTCGGAGATGATGTGGCGGAACCCGAAGCCGCAGCAGTCATACCAGGTGGAGTAGTCGATGACCTGGGCACCCAGGGCCTGGGCGACGGAGGTACCGACGGCGGTACGATTACCGCCCAGCACCGTGTTGTCGTAGACGGCGTCTTCCTGCACCATCTTGTAATAGTGGCAGGCGGCATGGACGGTGACGCGAATGTTGCTCATATCCATCACCTGCAACTCGCTGGCGATGCGGTTGCGCATGACGTGCAACCATTCACTATAGTGGACCACTTCCTCGGGAATGACGATCTTGCCGTCCACCAGGCGTCCCAGCTTGCCGAGGATCTTCTTGACCTTCTCCCGCAGTTCGGCGGACTCGATGAGGTATTTGCGGATCTCCTTGTAGTTGCCGAAGGAGGTGCCGCAGTGCACCAGAGGGTAGAAGTGGCCGTTCTCGAAGCCGTGCTGCTTGCCGGAGACGTAGGCCTGATGGAAGTTGCGCAGGAAGACGGCGGCCAGGGATTCCACATTGCCGATGCCGGAGCCGTGGTAGTTCCAGGCGGTACAGGAGGTCTGGTCGGTCTCGTCCAGATAGTCCATGCCGAACTTGTTCATAAACCAGAGGATACTGGTGGGGTAGCCGGGAATGTTGCCGCACTGCCCACAACTCTTGTGATGCCAGAACTGATTCGTAGGAATCCGCTTCTTCCAGCCATACAGAGTATCTACTTCAACGGGCTTGTGCTGGTCGGTAAGGCGGTGGACGATGATTTCGCCTTCCTTCTCCAGTTCCCACATGTGGTCGCGGATGTCGTCCATCCGCTCGCCCAGGTCCATCGTACGCCGGTCGACATGGCTGCGCACCCAGGCCGTTGCCGCTTCGGCCTCGTTCGCCGAAAGATTCGTGTCCTGAAAGAAGGCGCCGTGCCCCGCCACGCCTTGCTGCGTGCTGTTGTCGCTCATGATGGTCTCCTCAGTCCTTATCGTTCTGGCTCTCGAGCCAGTCTTCATAGTCTTCACGTTTCTCGTCAATGAAGTCCTCAATGACGTCGAAAAGGTTTTCATCCATGGTTTCCAATGACTTCAGCACACCCGTCATTTCCCAGATGGTGTACATCTCGACGGAGGTTTTTAGCGACACTTCCCACGCCGTTTCCACGGTTTGCAAGGTGCGCACCGGAATGGCTTTACGCAGTATGCGCAAGTCACCTTCCACCTTCTGGATATTGGGGCCCCAGTCGGGGAAGTGATCAGGCTGGATCATGTCGGGGGACAACTGATTGCCCGTAGTGATCAGCTTGAGCATGACGCGCCCGAAAGGTCGCAGCACATCTTTGGCCGACTGCATGCCATGGCGAATGGACACTTCACGCATGATCATGACAAGCCCACCGGGGGAATTCTTGAAAGGACAGCGTGCGGCACAGGTCATACACTGCGCACAGGCCCATATTTTCTCCTGCATCGCATCGTAGATCTGCTCGACATTTTCCGTCCACAACAACTGCACAATCTCGCGCGGGCTATAGTCATAGAACTGCGCAGACGGGCAGGTGGCCGTGCAAATGCCACAATTCAAACATCCATTGAGTTCATGGTCATAACGAAAATCCGCACGGATTTCGTCGAACATCTCCCTCATTTCAGCGTAAGTCGCCATTTACTCGCTCCTCGCTAGCAATAAATACGTCATACCTGTTGACCCGCAGTGCAGCCCGACAGTTCACATAAAGAGCGTAATATCAGACTCTCCGGCGAACTCAAAGAACGAGGCAGCACCACCGAGTTCAATGCCGTCAATGAAATCCGCGGTATCAAACTCGAAAAGATCAACGGTCATCTGGCAGGCGATCATCCGCACTTCCGCTTCAACGCAGAGCTCACGAAGTTCTTCCAGACTGGCTACACCCTTTGCCTTCATTTTGCTCTTCATCATGGAGGTAGCCATCCCTTCCATGCCAGGGAGCACCATCATCAGTGTCGGCATAGGTATCGGCATGGGCATTGCGGGATTCCCGAGCGGACTCACGCGCAGATGGCTCAAATCCTTCTTCAACAACTGCAGGCCATAGAAGGTGAAAAATATTTCAACCCCATAGCCGAGCGCCGCTGCGGTAGATGCCAGAATGAAGGGCGGATAACCCCAATCCAGCGTGCCCTTCGTAGCGATAATTGCCAACTTTTTCTCGTCCATTATTTAATACCCCCGGTCGGGCTCGCGGCCCGGCTCTGATAAATTAAGCCTTCTGGATGAAGAAGATGAACTCGCCAGCAGCTTCCGCCTGTTCCAACAGGGGATTCTTGGTCTGCTTGGCAAACGCTTCGAAATCCTTCACCGCGCCAGGGTCGGTGGCGACGACCTTCAGGACCTGACCAGAGGTCAACTCCCCAAGCGCCTTCTTGGTGCGGAGAATCGGCAGCGGGCAATTCAGTCCGCGCGCGTCGAGTACTTTGTCTTCTTGTACCATGGGTTAACCTCCTCGGTTATGATGTCTAAAAAACCACCTGCAAGACTCTATCAGGAAAACTATGAACAGCAAGGCAAATATTTTGATTTGATGATTAAGCACCCCTATTTTAGAGTATCCTTATCAACTGGACAACTGACCAAGGGGAACCCCCGGTTGACCCAGGCGGAGATTCCGCCGCGCAAATTAAGCACTTGGCCGAAGCCTTGGGACGCCGCGAAAGCCGCCGCCTGCGCCGAACGCCCGCCGCTCAGACAGTAAAAAACGAGCGGTTGCGATTTATCCATCTGCTGCACGGACATGGGAAGCAGGTGCAGCGGCAGGTGTCTGGCACCATCGATGACGCCCCGCGCCACTTCGCCGGGCGAGCGCACGTCAATCAGCGTAAACGCCCCCCCCTCTTCTCGTAAGGCTTTGAGCTGATCTGCGGTGATTTCCTGAAATCCGTACATGTGCCACTCGCTTGCATGAAAGAAAATTGACCGGGGATTCTACACGAAACGCCCTGCAGGCTAACCCCCAAGCCGCATCATGAACACTCTGGCGGAACGGTTGGGGTCATTTACAAAGTGATGGTGCTCCGGTTTGTCGCGCCAGATCCCTTGGGTAATGGCCTCCGCGATCTGTCCGTCACTGGCTGCTCCGCGTATGAGGGGCAAAAGTTCCAGCCCTCCATCCTGCCCCAGACAATACACCAGACGCCCCGTTGCAGTGAGGCGTACACGGTTGCAGGTTGCGCAAAAATCGTCGCTGATGGGCGTAATGAAGCCCACCTGGGAGCGCGCCGCGGGGAGCTGATAGAGGCGCGCCGGACCATTATCTGCGGGTCGGATCACGGGTTGCAACGGGCCGAAGTGCTGCTCGATCACCTGCTGCGCCTCGGCAGCGCTCAAGAATTGCGTCTCCCGGGCATCCGCCCCCGCTTCACCGAGCGGCATGGCCTCGATGAAGCGGATATCGACGCCACGCTGTATCGCATATTCCAGCAGCGCTGGCAGGCTATCCCCATTATCCTGGCGCAGCAGAACGACGTTGAGTTTTATCCGGGGAATCCTTGCCCGTATCGCCGCATCGATTCCTTCCAGTACACGACGCAGGTCACCACCACGGGTCACCCGTGCGAAAACCTCGGGGTCCAGACTGTCGAGGCTGACATTCAGGTTGTTGACGCCCATCTGTTTCAGAGCGTCGGCGCGCCGCCCCAGCAGCGTTCCATTAGTGCTGATGCTGATCTTGCCTACACCATGACGTCGCGCGAAGCCGACGAAAGACAGAATCTGTGGATGAAGGAGCGGCTCGCCACCCGTAAAACGTATATGGCGGACGCCGAGTCCGCTGAAAATGCGAATCAGGCGGTCATATTCTTCCGCCTGTAGATGGTCTTTCCGCACGAAGAAGGGGGTCCCCTCCTCGGGAGAACAGTAGCTACACCGGAAATTGCAGTGCTCCGTCACCGAAATGCGCAGATAGGTAACGCGCCGACCGAACTGGTCTGCCAACGCAGTCCCCTGCGCCGGTTCTGCAACTAATCCCTGCGGCATGCCGTCTGCTCCCTGGGAACCTTACCCTAAGGAGGTCATACTAGACCTCTTTTAAGACTGTGTTCAACTCTGCCGACACCCATGACAGAGACAAATGATATGCTGCGCTGCGCCAACCCTGGGACGGCCGTTACAGAACGACCGGGAAGGTATGCCCGGATTTTTGGCAACGCAAGTCAACGTTTTTAATTTTACAATAAGTAGTGTTTATTTGCTTTGTACCCGGCGCGGTGATTAGTTTAGGGGCGCACAAGCCAAGGAGATCCATACATGATTCGCAATGATTTCAAAGAACATTCGCGCATTACCGTCACCTGGAAGGACAAGGACGGCAAGCTGCGGCCTGGCAACTTCTATGTCTATGCCCTTCTCAAGGACGCCATGATCGTACGCGCCACCGACAAGGACGGCCTGCTGCGCAAACTCCCTTTCAGCGATGTACTGCGCGTGGTGAAGTTTCAGGATGTGGCACCACAGGACCGGTACATGATCCCCGAAGACATCCTGAAAGAAGCGAGCTGGAAGGACCGGGATGTGATGATGCGCTACAGCTCCTCGCCACACCGCGGCAAGTAGATATCAGCGGACTGGCGGGCAGGACGCAGGGATTCTCTCCCAGACACCCGTCTTGCCGCCCTCTTTCCGTAAGAGACCGATATTTTGCAGCAGCATCCCGCGATCAATGGCCTTGCACATATCATAAATAGTGAGCAATCCCACGGAAACTGCCGTGAGCGCCTCCATTTCGATGCCCGTCTGGCCGACACAGCGCACTTCTGCGCGGCAGACAATCCGCGCAGGATCGTAAGCAGGGGTTAATTCGACTTCGACAGCGGTGAGGAGCAAGGGGTGTGCCAGAGGAATCAACTCCCAGGTCCTTTTGGTGGCCTGTATGGCCGCGATGCGTGCGACTCCCAGGACGTCGCCCTTCCCCATTCGTCCAGAGGCAATGCGTTCCAGGGTGGAATCCGCCATCAGAATTTCGCCTGCCGCCAGCGCAACCCTGGTCGTCACTGCCTTGGTACCGACATCGACCATGTGCGCATCGCCTTGCTCATTGAAATGATTGACGGTATCTGGATTTGACATGAATGGGGGACTCCTTTTCGTAAGGGACCGAAAAACACGCACCACGCAGGACCACCATCCATGGGCATTCCGGAATGGCCGTGAACGATTCTCCGTTCTTTTGGTATCTCCGCGCAAGCCGGACGTTTGGCATCATGGCTTTGGTCTCGGACGTTCCTCATGATAGACTGCCCGATGCACATGGCTTGTTGCGGATGCAGTCATTTTTCTGCTCCCTCGAAGCGCCTCCATCCATTTCCAGCAAGGCTTCTAACTTGATGATATTTAAACGAATTCTTGGCCTTTTCTCCACCGACCTAGCCGTAGACCTGGGAACGGCCAACACTCTGATTTACGTGCGCGGTAAGGGCATTGTGCTTTCTGAGCCCTCCGTGGTGGCCATCCACACGGGACGGCATGGGGCTACCAGCCGACAGTTGCACGTCGGAGAGGAAGCCAAACGTATGCTGGGCCGCACACCGGCCAACATTACGGCTATCCGGCCGCTGAAAGACGGTGTGATTGCCGATTTCCAGATTACCGAGGCCATGCTCAAGCACTTCATCAAACGTGTGCATCATCAACGTTTCCTTAGCCCCAGCCCGCGGATTATCGTCTGTGTACCCTACGGTGCAACACAAGTGGAACGGCGCGCCATCCGTGAATCGGCGATGAGTGCGGGGGCGCGCGAAGTGCACCTGATCGAGGAGCCGATGGCTGCCGCCATCGGCGCCGGGATGCCCGTTGCGGAGCCCACTGGCTCCATGGTGGTGGATATTGGTGGCGGCACTACCGAAGTCGGCGTCATCGCACTGGGCGGGGTGGTCTACTCCCAGAGTGTACGGGTAGGCGGCGACAAAATGGACGAGGCGATCGTCAACTACATCCGGCGCAATTACGGTATGCTGATTGGCGAGACGACCGCCGAAGAGATCAAGAAGAAGGTTGGCTGCGCTTATCCCGGTCAGGAGGTGCTCAGTATAGAAGTGCGCGGCCGCAATCTCGCCGAAGGCGTTCCCCGAACATTTACGATTACCAGCAATGAAATCCTCGAAGCCCTTCAGGAACCATTAGGCGCCATTGTCGGTGCCATCAGACTGGCCCTGGAGCAGACCCCCCCCGAACTCGCTGGCGATATCGCTGAACGGGGCATGGTATTGACTGGTGGCGGCGCCCTCCTTCGCGATCTGGATCGACTGATCATGGAGGAAACCGCGCTACCGGTCATCGTTGCGGAGGATCCATTGACCTGCGTGGCGCGAGGCAGCGGCCGGGCGCTTGAAGAACTGGAGTTGCTGGGTGAGGTATTTGCCGACGATTAAGCCTTCGGCTGCCACGAGCTACTATGCCTGCATTGTTTTTCCCCCGCCGCTACCCGCCGCTCCTTCGCGTAGCGGTGCTGATTTTGTTGACTGTATTCGTCTCGGTATCCAGCGAAAAACACCCCAACATAGGAAACGTTTCTTTGACCATAGCTTATCCTGTGCAGTGGATCAGCATGCAGGGGGCACGTCTCTGGCGGCAGACCGACCACTACCTGCAAAGCCGTGCTGCGCTGGAATCCGAGAACGTCAGGCTACGCGCCGAACTCGTCCGTGCGCAGCCCAAGCTGTTGGAAGCAGATATTCTGCGTGACGAAAACCGTCAACTTCTCGCATTGCTCGACAGCATCCCCCACCCGCCCGGGAAAGTGGCCGTAGCGCAGATTATCGCCCAAAACTTTGCACCAGGCAGCCAGTTGTTGGTCGCCAACCTGGGGACGCGTGCAGGGGTCTTTGTCGGGCAACCGGTCCTCGCTGCCGGCGGAGTGGCGGGCCAGGTGGTCCGCGTTTCCCCCGAGAGCTGCCAGGTGGCACTGCTATCCGACCTGGACAGCAGCATCCCCGTAAAGCCCGCGGGCTCGGACACACCATTGCTGGTGGATGGCACGGGGAACCTGGACAGTCTTACGGTGCCCTTTCAACCCCGCAACACCCCCCTGAAGGTCGGCGACAAGCTCGTCACCTCGGGTCTGGGTGGGCGTTACCCGGCGGGGCTGAATGTCGGTACGATTTCCGCAGTCATCCACAATGGTGACCAACCCTTTGCACGGATTGCGGTACGACCGGCCGTTCACCTGGGGCGATTGGGCACTGTGCTCATGCTCTGGGATAGCCCAGCCTCGCAGCCCGCAGCAGCGCCATGATCGTCGTCGTGGTCGTTCTCGGTTTTTTCTTCGCGCTCACGGCGGAAGCCATTCCCTGCGGTCCGTTTTACGCATTGCTCCACCCGGATTTTGTCGCCCTGCTACTGCTCTATTGGGCCATCAGCAGTGCTTCCGAACTGAGCTTTACCGTGGTCTGGCTGATCGGGCTGCTTCAGGATATGGTACTTGGCGATGTGCTGGGAGCCCAGGCTATCGCCGGGGTCGTCATGATTTATCTGCTCTACACCGGCATTGCCAGGGTTCGCAGTCTGGCGTCCTGGGAGCAACTCTTCTTCATATTCGTGTTACTGCTGGCCCACCGGTTGCTGGTCTGGTTGTGGCAGGCCTGGGCAGGCACCGTCACATGGCATTTTTCGCTGCTTTTAGGGCCCCTGATCGGCGCCCTGCTGTGGCCGCTTTTCACGTTGACGCTCGATTATCTGCGTCACGCATTGCGCCTGAACCATACATGAACGCAGTACAGCCCGCCCGGGAACATCGGCAATTCACCCGCCGCCTGCTGGTCGCGGCGGGACTGATCACGGTACTTACGGCGCTGCTGGTCATACAGATATTCCGGCTGCAGGTCTGGGATCACGATCTCTATGCCACCCAATCCACCCACAACACCATTGTGCTGCTGCCCATCGCCCCCCAGCGGGGTCTGATTCTTGACCGGCATGGGCAGGTACTCGCCGATGATCAGACCGGTTTCGCTCTTACGATCACGCCGAACAGAGCCATGCACCCGGAGGAAACCATCCAGCGCCTACGGCGGATATTGCCCGTCAGTGCAGAGGATCAGCAACGCTTCAACCACGATCTATCACATGCGCGTCCCTATCAGCCCATTCTTCTGCGTCGCAATCTGAGTCCCGGGGAGTTGGCGGCATTTGCCGTGCAGCGGCATCAATTTCCGGGGGTAGACATACAAACCAGGATCAAACGCCACTATCCCTATGGTGCACTTTTCGCCCATGCAGTGGGCTATGTGGGTCGCCTGACCCCTGCAGAAGTCCGCGAGGAGCAGATGGCGGACTACGCGGGGCTGGACAGCATCGGCAAAAGCGGCCTTGAAGCGCAGTATGAAGCCCTGCTGAAAGGACAGCCGGGCGACCAAGAGGTAGAGGTCGACGCACGCGGACATACATTACACACGCGCTTGCGCAACCCGCCCCGGGAGGGCGTAACCATCCGGACGACTCTGGATCTTGCGGTGCAGCAGGCCGCCGCGAAGGCCATGATCGGCCAGCAGGGCGCCGTCGTGGCACTGGATCCGCGGAATGGTGACATACTCGCCGCTTATTCGGCCCCCGCGTTCGACCCGAATGCTTTCGTAGATGGCCTGAGCACCGCCGTATGGAGCAGCCTGCGGGACGATCCCGGCACGCCCATGGCCAACCGCTTTCTGCGGGGCAGCTATCCTCCGGGCTCTACCATCAAACCTTTTGTGGCACTCAGCGCCCTGCGTGACAAGGCCGTCGCCGCTGATCAGCGGCTCGCTGGCGGCGCTTACTACCAGATTCCCGGCACCAAACACAAATATTACGACTGGAAACCCGGTGGTCATGGCGCGCAAAATCTGCGCGAAGCCATTCGCGATTCCAATGACGTATATTTTTACCAAATTGCCATGCGTCTTGGCGCAATCCAGCTCGGCAACGGTCTCGCGCATTTTGGCTTTGGTCAGCGCAGTGGAGTGGATTTACCCGGGGAATCCGCCGGTGTGATTCCCTCCCCGGTCTGGCTACGTCGGCGCTACGGCCAAACCTGGTATCAGGGACAGACCGTGATGATGGGAATAGGACAGGGTTACCTGCTGAGCACCCCACTCCAGTTGGCGCGTGCCACAGCCAGCATCGCCAATGGTGGCAAACTGGTTATACCGCATATGAAACAAACCTCCGACAGTGCGACGCAACCCCTGGATTTTTCCCCAGAGGACATTGCCGTCATTCAGGGTGCGATGCGTGATGCGGTGACTTCGGGTACCGGCAAATCACTGGCCGACGATCTCCATGCCATTGCCGGCAAAACCGGCACTGCCCAGGTGCACCATGCGCAGCGCAATGATTCCGGTCGGGTGCTGCACGATACGGTTCAACTTTGGCAGGATCACGCACTCTTCATCGCCTACGCGCCGGCTGACCATCCGCGCATCGCCGTAGCGGTAGTGGTCGAACATGGCGGCCACGGAGGCAGCACTGCCGGGCCTGTCGCCAGAGCGGTTATCGACACCTACCTCGATACGGTGACGACACCGGAGGTCAATCCATGAGCTGGCACGTACGCCTGCTGAAGCCCCTGCGGAAACTGGATCCGGCAATCATGACGGGGGTGGTAATGCTCATGCTCATCAGCCTCGCGGTGATCTACAGTGGCAGCCAGGAAAATATCCGCGTAGTGCTTGCCCAGCTTTTGCGATTCGCGATCGGCATCCTCGTCCTCGTTCTCGTTGCCAATACACCACCGGAACGTATTCGCGCCTGGGCACCCGCGTTGTACGCTACGGGCATCCTCTTACTGGCCATCACACTCGTGGCGGGCAAAGCCAATCTCGGCGCACGCCGCTGGCTGGGCGTCGGCCCGCTGACCTTTCAGCCCTCGGAGCTCATGAAACTTGCCCTGCCTCTGTTCCTCGCCTATTACTATTCGCAACGGGAAAATGTTCGCCACTGGCTTTCTGCTGTCACCGGATTTGTGCTGATTGCCATCCCCTTTCTGCTCATCGCCAAGGAACCAGATCTCGGTACGGCGGCGCAAATTGGCGCTGCCGGGGTCTTCATGATGTGGCTGGCGGGTGTGCGCCGCCGATGGTTTGTCGCGCTGATCATTCTGGCCGCCATCAGCGGGCCGGTACTCTGGCATTTTCTGCATGGATACCAGAAAGAACGCATACTGACCTTTCTCGATCCTCAGCGCGACCCCCTGGGCGCCGGTTATCACATCATCCAGAGCATGATTGCCGTGGGTTCGGGAGGATTCTGGGGGAAGGGCTGGTTCAACGGTACCCAGGTCAACCTCGATTTCCTGCCGGAAGCCCAGACCGACTTCGTTTTTGCGGGATTTGCCGAGGAGTTTGGTCTGGTGGGCGTCCTGCTCCTCATCTCTACCTACCTGCTCATCGTTCTGCGCGGGCTGGTCATTGCCTACGAAAGCCGTGACGCCTTCGGCCGCCTCATTGCCGGCACCCTGAGCCTGACGTTTTTCCTTTATATTTTCATAAATATGGGTATGACCACCGGGATTCTCCCGGTAGTCGGAGTGCCGCTGCCACTGGTAAGCTACGGTGGCACCGCCATGCTGACTTTCATGGTCGGACTGGGCATACTGATGTCGGTCCACGCCCATCCGCGCACCCACGAATAATGGGATGTCTCTGCCCAAAGGCATGGGGTACCAAGTATTGCCCGCCGTCCCCAAGCATGATTTTCTCCGCAGGCATGGCTATAATTCCAAACTTGCCCAATCCCCCTGAATTCCAATCGGCGTTTACCACTGAGGTCTCTTCATGATTGCCCGTATTTCCCTGATCACCCGGATACTCTTCCTGTTGGCCGGCTTCTGTGTCAGCCCCTGGGCATCTGCTGCCACCCCCACGCCCATGTTGCCCACACCGCCAGCCCCGGCACTGCCTGCCATCGTCAGCTATACGCTGATGGACTACGATACGGGTCAGATCATCGCCGCCAAGAGTGAAAACCTGCGCCGCGCGCCGGCGAGTCTCACCAAACTCATGACGGCCTATCTGGCCTATCAGGCCATTCAAAGCGGCACCCTGACCGCTCAGGAAAATATCCCCATCTCCAATACCGCATGGAAAACGGGGGGTTCCAGCATGTTCGTCCAGCCCAATGTCCCGGCGAATGTCGATCAATTACTGCATGGATTACTGATTGATTCGGGGAACGATGCGGCGGTCGCACTTGCCGAGGCGGTGGGCGGCAGCCAGTCTGGTTTCGTCACACTGATGAACGACTCGGCTCTGCGCCTCAATCTGCACAACACCCATTACAGCAATGTCGACGGTCTGCCGGACAACAATCTCTATACTACCGCGCTGGATGTCGCCAAGCTGTCGCGCGCGTTCATCCGACAGTTTCCGCAAGTGATCCAGATCACCCGGGAAAAGTCGTATACCTATAACGGCATTACCCAGCGGAGCTGGAACCCTGTGCTTTTCCGTGACCCTACGGTGGACGGTCTGAAAACCGGCCTGACCGATGCCTCCGGTTATTGTATCGATGCCACCGCCATACGAAATGGCCGCCGTCTCATCGCCGTCGTTCTTGGCGGGCCGAGTTGGGCTGGCAGCACCAACGCCGTTGAAGCCCTGCTGGATTACGGATACCGCTTTTTCGTCAACCATCCGGTTTATACCGCCGGAGAAAAGGTCAGCGAAATCAGCCGCATCGATTTATCGCCGATGCATATCCCCGTGGGGGTCGAACAGACCGTAGACATTACGGTTCCGAAAGGGCGGTTTTCCAGTCTACAGCGCGTGGTCGAGATTGCACCCCATCTTCAGGTACCGATGAAAAAAGGTACGGTCGTCGGGCGACTGGTCTTCCTGCTGAATGGCAAACCGCTGAAGTCTGTACCTGTAGTGACGCAGACTGCGGTAGAGAAGGCGGGCTGGATAACGCAAATGTTCCATAAGATCAGAAGCGCGCTGTAAGCGGGACGTCGAAGCTGCGGCCACCACGCTGACGGCTTCTGCAGGTTGTACGTACCTCCGGTCGGGGCTTCACCTCCGGCGGAGGAAGACTTACCATGGCCAACAGGCCCCGCAAAGGCCTGTCACCATTTTAATGGCATTTATGGGCAGTCCCGGCTGGTCTTCCGGCCCGCGCTTCGGCAGTGCGGTCCCAGGAACAACGGCCCAAGTTCGGGGGAGCCTATCATGCTCACGGCAAGCCGGCATGGATGAGTCCTGTCCGACGATGACACGAGGGGGTTACGAGACGCTATGGAAACCGACACAAATCCGGCAAAAGACTTTCCGCACCTGCATCATGTCAAAGCCATCGGTCAGCACGACGATCTGCTCGCCGCGGTGCGTGCGGCGATTGCGCCTCATGCGCCGGATTTGCCGGACACGGCATTCTCCTGCCGGCCCAGCAGCCAGGGAAACTATCAGGCCGTCACGGTGTCCATCGAAGCCAGAAGCCATGAACATCTGCTCGATATTTATACGTCCGTCAGAGCGATTGACGGCGTGATTCTCTGCTTATGAATGCGCCCATACTCGTTCGTTTCTGGCCGGGGCTGCTGCCTTACTTCACGGTACTGGACGCCATGCGCGAATTCACCAGCCAGCGGGACGCCGACACTCCGGACCAAATGTGGATTCTCCAGCATCCTCCCGTCGTCACCCTCGGTCGCAACGCCGACGCGGCTGATGTCCTTGACCCAGGTCCCATTCCGGTGATTCGCAGTGATCGGGGTGGCAAAGTCACCTATCATGGACCGGGACAATGGGTGGTCTATCTGCTTATCGACCTGCCGCGCATGGGTATCAACGTCCGTACTTTGACCACCGCCATGGAACAGTCCGTCATTCGTCTGCTCCAACGGCGCGGCATTGAAGCCCATGCGCGGCGCGATGCCCCGGGCGTATACGTGGGTAATGCCAAAATTGCTTCCTTGGGCCTGCGTATTCAGCGCGGTCGTAGTTACCACGGCCTCAGCCTCAACACCGAGATGGATCTGAGCCCGTTCCAGCGTATTCATCCCTGTGGCATGGCGAATCTCGCGGTCACCCAGGTGCATGATCTCTGTCCGGACTGGCCAAGTCACGATGTTGCCGAAGCCCTGATGGCAGAGCTGTCCGTCAGCCTGGACCGCCCCTTGAAAAAAGGAGGGGCATGAACATGAACCCCCAACCCCAAGCAAAAAAAGCTGCTCGTGGTGCGGACAAAACCGCACGCAACCCCATACCCATCATTCCGGTACATACAGAACGCCTCCCCAAGCCACAGTGGTTGCGGGTACGTTCGCCCTTATCCCCCGAAGTGGACCGACTCAAAAAGATCCTGCGTGACGCGGGTCTCCATACGGTCTGTGAAGAAGCCTCCTGCCCGAATCTGGGAGAGTGCTTCGGCGGGGGAACGGCGACCTTCATGATCCTGGGAGACATCTGCACCCGCCGCTGCCCCTTCTGTGATGTGGCGCATGGCCGCCCAGAAGCACCCGATCCCCTGGAGTCCGTCCATCTTGCCCGGACCGTGGCCAGCATGGAATTACGTTTTGTCGTCATCACCTCCGTCGATCGTGATGATCTGCGTGACGGAGGTGCCCGTCATTTTGCAGAGGTCATTTCGGCATTGCGCGAACATTGCCCGGAACTGCACGTGGAAATTCTCGTACCGGATTTTCGCGGTCGGATGGACAACGCGCTGGCCGCATTTCGGGAGACCCCTCCCGATGTCTTCAATCACAATCTGGAAACCGTGCCGCGCCTGTACTTACAGGCCAGGCCGGGTGCAGATTACCATCACTCGCTGCAACTGCTGGCCGCCTTCAAGGCACAGCATCCGCAGATCCCCACCAAATCCGGGCTGATGCTTGGTCTGGGCGAGGAACTCGATGAAATCCGTGGGGTGATGCGCGATCTGCGGCAGGCGGGATGTGAATTGCTTACCATCGGGCAGTATCTGGCACCATCCCGCCATCATCTGCCGGTGGCGCGTTTTGTACCGCCAGAAGAATTCCAGCAGTTGCAGCGGGATGGCATGGCCATGGGATTCCGCCACGTCGCCAGCGGCCCGCTGGTGCGATCTTCCTATCATGCCGAGCGTAGTTTTCATGAAATAGGTGGCAACTGAATGGGGCCGGAGGGATGCTGTTACGCTACACCACCTTGTTGACCCTGGTTTCGGCGCTTCTGCAACCGCCGGGTGTCCTGTTCGTCCTCGCCGCCCTGGGCTGGCTGGCAGAAATCGTGGGTTGGCGCTATCTGGGCCGGGTGCTCATGCTCCTCGCGCTGGGCACGCTCTATTTTTTCTCGACTGCGATAGGGGCGCGGCTTCTCCTGCTGCCCCTGGAAGACCGCTATCCCCCCCTGACTAAGCCCCTGCACGGACCCGACGCTCCCCAGGCGATTATCGTGCTAGGGGGCGGAGAGGTCATGCAGTCGCCGGGTTCCCATCAGGAAACGGCGAATGCACGCACCCTCGTGCGCCTGCTGGCGGCAGCGCAGCTCGCCCGGCAAACCGGACTTCCCATCATTCCCAGTGGCGGTGCCCCGCGTCTCGGCGCCCCAGCCGAGGCGCTCACCATGGAGTCCATCCTGCGCCAGGATATGGGCGTACAAAGCATCATCTGGCCGGAAACCCAGTCCTACAATACCGCAGCCAACGCGATAGACAGCGCGGCAGTGTTGGCCGAACACCATGGTCACCAGGCCTACTTGGTGACCTCCGCGCTGCACATGCCGCGGGCCGTCGCATGGTTTCGCCGCGCTGGCGTAAAAGTGATCCCCGTGCCCACCGACTACCGTCTGGACCGGGTGAATGGACTCCGGCTGGAGAGTTGGCTGCCGCGCGCGATTTATCTCGAAATCAGCAGCGAGGCGAGTCACGAGTACCTCGGACTTCTTTGGCTCTGGATTCAGGAGCAGGGCGTCGGTGGCGGTCACTAGCTCCAAAGCCCCGAGAAGAGAACGAGATTCTACGGCTTCTGATCGGGGAAAGTCACCTGAACATGCAGATGTTCCTGATCTGCGGCAATTGCCAGAGGTAAGGGCGGCGGCACCGCGGCGCCATTCGCCGATGGGCCGTAAGGCGCATACGCGTAGGGTGTTGCGGGAAGCGCGGCAGACAGCGTTGCATAGCTCGGTGCGCCGACTCCGATGGGGAGTGCCACGGTGTTATGCTCAGTCACAATATGCCTGACCATGTCCCAGTCGATATGCTCATCGATCCGGTTCCGCACCATGAAAGACTTGATCGTCACCACGGCCCGCTGCAAATCCGGAATACCCTTTTTGTGGTAGGCATGCATCGGTTTGTATGACTGCAGATAAACCTGCCCGTCGCGCACACCCACCAGGTTGGGCTGATCGATGATCCGTACCGGGGTGCCTACCGGAACCATCGGGAAAAGTTGTGCGACATTCTCCGGGAACATCTGAAAACACCCCTGACTAGCCCGCATGCCAACTCCCCAGGGGTGGTAGGTACCGTGGATGAAAATACCGGAGAGTCCGGTCTCCATCGCCAGTTCACCCATGGGGTTTTCAGCGCCGGGTGGCCAATACCAGGGGATATCCATGTGAAATTTCTTCTCGAACCACGCATGGATATTTTTGGGCACATTCCACGCAGGCATTTTAAATTTGGCGATAATCCGCGTAGCCGTTAACGCCTCCTTCCAGCCTGGCAGAAAGACACCGACGGGATAGGTGTACACCACCCGGTCATTCACCGGAAAATAGTAGATCCGTCGCGCCGGAATATCCACGATGATCCCGGTCCAGGGCTTTGGCGGTAAAATATACTCGGCAGGAATGACCACCTTGCTGGCCTGGCCAGGAAGCCAGGGATTGACACCAGGGTTGGCTGCTGTTACCTGATTGTAACCGAGGTCGTAGAAACGCCCGATGTCGAGAAGGGTATCGTCTCTGTGGGTGGTTACCGCCTCGAGCGCCCCGACAATATTACCCTGGACGGGCAAGGCATAGACACTGGCATTGGCTACCGTCACACCACATCCCATGAAGGCTGCCAGAAACCAGGCACCTAACTGTTTTTGCATGATTTATTTTCCTGTTCGCGGCTCGCTGAAAAAGCAAGAACGCCATCCGCCGCGCACGCGCGTTGGCAGCGTCCTGTATTATCGCCATAATCATAAAGTAAAAGGAGGTCTGTATGGAATCGCCACACCTGATTTTTCTGAGAAACGCAGTGAGCGGCCAGACCGTTCCGGTCGTGCCGTTACGCGATGCGCTGCACCGTCTCGATCATATGCTGACCGGTTTGGCTGGCGATCTGCATATCCCCTATGCAGGCCCTTACGTCGGTCTGGGACAAATGACCCGGCAACACCAGTTGTGCATTGCCGAGCATCAGTGGTCGGCGCAGGAGCGCGGCTGGGGTGTCGCCATCTGCGTTAGCCACCCCGTTCACGGTTGGCGCGCAGAATGGCGGCTGGCCACGGTAAGCCGCGAACGCCTCCCGCTCATCGTACAGGCTTTGCCTGCGCTGTTCGCCGGCTACGCGGCGGCTGCGGACGCCTCCCCGGCGGCGCAGCGTCCCAGCACGAAGCGCATCCATGAAATTGCCGGGATCTTCGCGCATTGACAGTGCCGTTAAAACGCCTATCTACCAGTCAGAATAGCGGCAAAGACGCAACACCACGTTTACCCTGAAGCGAGATTCCTGCATGGAATTACCCACCGGCAGCCTGATTATTATAGCCTTTCTTGTAACCCTGGTGGTGCTGACCGGGGTATGGAAGGCGTCACGCGGACGGAAACCTCTCAAGGCCCCAGGTTTGCAGCGCGAGGGCAGCGGAAGTCCGGCACCGGCGGCATCCCCTGTCAAAAGCAGCCAGGCCAGCACCGTAACAGCGGCATCCCCCGTGCAGGTCGACGAAATCAGCATTCTGGACGAGGTGGACATTTATCTTTCCTACGGCCACCTGGAACAGGCTGCCACATCCCTCAGCTGGTACGTGGATCATAATCCCGACAACGCCCAGCAGACGCGCAGGCTCCTCGCGATCTATCGTGAAATACCGGATATCGATCACTTTGCTGAACTGTTGGAACAACTCACCGAGTCGCACACCATTCCCGATGCGGAAGCCAGGGATCTCGTTTTGCAGGGACTGAAACTAGATCCGCAGAACCTACAACTACGGGTAACCGCAGAGAATTTGGGGATGAGCAGCGCGCAGATCGCGGCTGTCCTCGCGCATGCCACCCTTGCGCCACAACCGGCGGAGTCTTCCGCGCTCGCCGGCGCACAGAGGGAGTTGCAGCAAGCCATCGTCAACCCGGAACCACTGGATCTGTCCGGATTCATGCCTAGACCGGAGATGCTATCGGCCGGGGTATCCCAAAATGGTCCTACAGGGGAGGGCCTCCTACTGCTAACCGGGCCCGATGACATTCTGCCGCTGGACGAGGAGGAATATGAGGTAGTAGCCAGCCTGGTTTCGCCGCTCCTTGCCGCACGCCATCTGCTGGCGTGTCGCCAATATCCTGAGGCCGAGCGGCTGTTACGTCGCCAACTCATTCTCGATCCCCGCAAGCTCATTCTCCATGTCACCCTGCTGGAACTACTGTACGACCAGCGGCGCTGTGCCGCCTATGCCGAATCCCTCCTGCAGCTCTATATCACCCTGTGGGGCGCTGGTGGCGATCTGCGAACGCGATTGCTGCAACAAGGCCGGCGACTGGGTGAACACAACCTCTGGGTAGCCCTTGCCGGAAGCGATGGAAAGGAGCAGCTTCTCGCAGGGCTGGCCGAGAAATACGGGCTGTATCTGCCGATCACCGCCATACCACTGAGCAACCCCCCACTGGTGACGGAAGAAATTCACCGTGATCACCGGATTACCGGGAAGGACAGCGAGGATAGCATTATTGAGGAGTTCAACATGCTTCTGGACTACGGGCAGGTGAACGAGGCGGTGGACCTTCTGGAGAAGGCCATATTGGCGCAACCTCGGCATGACGTTTACTACGGACCGCTTCTCGAAATGTACGAACGGATGGACGCCCGCGAGCGATTTTCCCATTTCGTCAAATCCATTCTCACGACGGACATGCAGCCCAGTGAAGATATCATGCGCCAGATGTTCAGCCTGACTGAACGCCTCCAGCGTTACCCGCAACGACAGATCATTTAGGATTTGATCATGACGACAAACCCCTCCAACGGCGGTAGTATCCTCGTCCGCAGCATCGGGATGGATGCACGCAAAGAAGCCGTCTTCCGCATGGCTTTCAAGATGTTTACCCGGCGGCATTATCAGTTGCTGGACGCTGGGGACGCGCAAACGCCCGCAGTGATCATTATCGATGTGGATGGTAGGGACGGTATGACCATCGCGCGGCGGTTGCATGAAGAACAGCCGGAACAACGTATCCTGCTGACAAGCGTTTCCGCGCACCCTGACAGCATTTTCCCGGTACTGCAGAAACCCATACGGATGGAAACCCTCTTCCCCGCACTGGAGCTTCTGCTGAATGGTAGCCCCGCTCCGGCAAAGTCGGCAGAAAGGAGCAGCGCGACAGTCATGCCCATCCGGCCGGACGTCGCGATCTCTTCGCCATTCGCTTCCGTTGCGGCACCGCCTGCGACCAACCCAGCGTCGGCCCCTGCTCCCAAACCTGTCGCACCGCCAGCCGTCGCACCACGCCCGACACCCCTGCTACGCCCTGAAGACGTACGTCATTTCAATCCTCAGGCTGGACTGCTGGGACTTTTGCAGATCGTCCGCCGCGACCAGTCGCCAGCCATCATCGTGGACGACCGGCAGCAGGTTATTCTGCGCTTGGACCCGGTGGCAGATCAGGCCATTCTGCTGACGGACGACGCAACCCTCAAGTCCCTGGCGCAGGAGGAGCACCCACGGCTGCAAATGCGCGCCCCCGCTGACACGGACATCCCTGCCCATGCCTCTGTACGGCATCTCACCCTTCCATCCCTGCTCTGGCAAGTAGGTGCGTGGACTGCAGACGGGCGCCTCATTCAGCAACTGCAGATCAACGCCCCAGTCCAACTGAAGCAATGGCCCAACCTCACGCGCCTGACCATGTTGCCTGACGCCCTGCGCCTGGCGGCGTTTCTAGCCCGTTCTCCGGCGTCTCCGGCATTGACGGTGAAGATGTTGCGCGTCGCGCCCTCCGACCTCTTCAACTTTCTTGCGGCCGCAGATAGCCTGGGGTTGTTGCGCTATAACACGGCGGAAAACCCTGACAACCGCATCCAGCCTGCGTCCGCGAACGCGCCGGAGGCCGCGGAAATACCGGCAGCGAAACGGAGCTTCCTGGGCCGCCTCCTTGCCCGCATTGCGGGGCTGTAAGACGCGACCGGGATTTTTCTCCGGTAAAGATCAAAAGATCATATGTAAGGAGCCGTGTGGTGAGAGAAGACAATAAAATCATTTTTACCGGTCCTGTTGGCGTAGGCAAAACAACGGCCATTGCGGCATTGTCGGATATTCCGATCATCTCCACCGATGCCCAGGCCTCGGATATGACACTGAATCGCAAGGGCCACACCACCGTCGCGATGGATTACGGCGTGTTGAAGCTGGATGAGGGTACCAAAATTCATCTGTACGGCACTCCAGGCCAGGAACGTTTCGACTTCATGTGGGATATCCTCACCACCGGCGGCCTGGGCCTCATTCTGATGCTCGACAACACCCGCCCCAACCCCAAAAAAGACCTGCATTTTTTTCTT
>Ga0315298_1000875_pt1 | contig 57655 bp, 62 predicted proteins | sample WHS_1_MG_FD_203077 | JGI IMG/M metagenome (GOLD analysis project Ga0315298, IMG submission 203077) | Extremophilic microbial mat communities from Washburn Hot Springs, YNP, Wyoming, USA - WHS_1_MG | ecosystem: Environmental > Aquatic > Thermal springs > Hot (42-90C) | place: USA: Wyoming... | reverse complement strand
GAGGGTATAAAATCGCCTGAAACGAGGTTTCTCTTAATCCTTATAACAGATGGTCGTGCAAATCATACAATGACTCAGATGTCTGTGATAGAGGAGCTGGAAAAGGTTTTAGAACTTCTCGTGAAACTTCCTTCTACTGACATAATTGTCATCGATACTGAGAAGAAAAATAATTTTTTAAGTACAGATTTTGCTCAAAAGATTGCTTTCAAGCTTGGAGCTGATTATTACACCATTGAAAATATAAAGTCAGAAATACTTATAGAAATACTTCAGAAAAAAATATCTTTTTAAGAAAGGGCTTCTATTTATAAGGATTCATTGGTTCAACAGCCAAAGATGTTAGAGAATTAAATAGATGATGAAGAGCTGAAAATGTATAAAATAAATGATTATGGAGTGATGGCGTGTCCATTACCTAATTAAAGAGAACCCATAAAGGTTTTCGTCATAAATTTATTGAAAGGATTTGATTTTTATATTTCTTATCTTCCAATACGAAGAAGGCTTTTTCAGAGCTATCTGATTATGAATTAGGATAATATCTTGGAGATATTGACTTTAGGAGTTAGATTTTATAAATTTAGATATTTAGAGGGTTAAGGTATATGGTCAAATGTTGGTTCTGTAAAACTCAAAAGGGGAAGAGGTATTGTTCACCGATTAATAATGTCCTTTGTCCGGTTTGTTGTGCTGAGAGTAGACTTAAAAGGATAGATTGTCCTGAGGATTGTAGGTATCTTAAAGGTGAGGAATATCAGAGAAGAAGGGCGGAGGAAAAGGAGTTTTCAGAATTAATGGCTCAGGTTCCACATGCTAAACAGGATGATATCTTTAAGAATATGGGGGTTGCCCTGATGGCTGCAGAGATTGAGACCCTTGTGAGGGATATTTATGTAAATAGGGATTTACTTGTTACAGATAGATTGGTATACGATTCATATAAGAAAATGTATAAGATTCACAGAGGCGATAAATTTCCTGAGGAGGGTCAACTGGACGAATTAACACAGAAATTGGTGAAATTATATAGAAGGAGTATAAGGAATTGGGAGTTTAATATAGGTCATGATATGGTTGGTCAAGTTTTTTTAAGGTTAATGATTTCTGTGAGATCAATGAGTGGCGGGATAATGGGGGAATTTGGTTATTTGAATTTTCTGAAGAACAATCTTGGAAATTTTGACAGGGAGGGTTTTGTCATAGAGGATAAGTTTGGGGATAGGTCCTGGCATGGTTATGATGAGGATTAAGGGGAGAGATTTTTGAATGGAAGATTGGAAATTATCATTCTTTTTTGCGATCAATCGGATCTCTTCTTCGCCTATGTCATTTAGTTTACCACTCTTAGTTTACCACTCTTAACATTCTATCAGATTTTATGGAAATTTTTACGATTTATCTCTCGAAGTTTCTTAAATATTGATTGGTCCATTTTTCCTCCTTGATTCATTCAATGAACCACATCTTAGAAAACCACTAATTTGGCAGATAGAACAATATGATTTGCCACACCTAATACATGTCTTAAGACAATTTGAGCAGATAATATGGAGTTTTTCATCACAGATATAATATCCTCCTCGTAGATAGAAACAGACCGAACTGGGCAAAAGGTCAGTGTTTTTGAACATGGGATTATAGGTTAATGAAAATAACCTTGAGGAAAGACACCTTCTAATTTCGGCCCAGAAAAAAAGAATTGGCCCTCCATAGAGAGAAAGCATAAATGACCATGTTCCAGTCGGGGGTGGACAATAATACAATTTTTCCCTCGCTTGGACATACCCACCTTGGGACCATAAATCATTATGGAGAAATAAATCTTGAGATGAAACGGAAGGTTCTGGATCATTACTTACCAATTAGTAGGACTCAGAGCCATTGGAAACAAAATTAGAATTTCCTTCAATGGATAGAGTCTCTTTAGTACATAGAAATTAATGGCGAGAGATTAAAGAGAAAAGATGGTGATAGCGATGGTTTGTGAAATTTACTTATTGGGATTGGAATATTGGCCGTAACTTCATGGATTCATTGCTGTAAAAGGCATAAACCACTTTAGACCGAAGAGCCAAATTTTATAAGCCATGTAAGAAAAACCAGAGGTTTTAAGTTTGAGGATGAATGGTATCCTTTCAGAGTTAAGCGAATCTTTTAACTTCATATCCTGTTTGGCCGAAGGGTATGAGGGGTATTCCAGAGGGCCTAAAAACACGGCCTTTAATCCAAGGAATAGGTCTTTTCTAAAGAAAATAGTAAGATTTCTTCGCATAAAAATAGGTTTCCTCAGTAATACTATATATAGAATAAAGCTTTGCTTGAAAAAAAATATGCAGAAAGACTATAACGCTGAGAATTTTTTGACAGTTATTGATATTGCTTCTTTTCTGAATGTCAGGCCATCGACCATATATCAATGGACAAGCCTTGGGGGATTACCCCATTATAGATTTGGGAGGCTTTTAAGGTTTAAGAGGAGAGAGGTTGAGGCATGGGCAGAAAAGTGGAGGAGTGAGGGAATCGATATAAACGGGAAGAGCAGATTGAATTTAAAGAGTCCCGAGAGGAAGAAACTTGATATTGAACAAATAATTAAAAGGAGTATTGAAAGTGTGAGGGGAAACTTATATAATTTTTCTCGCGGGAACCCAGACCAATCAAGGGGCCTAGGAAAGGAGGTTAAAGATGGGGATTTATCGTAGAGGCAAGGTCTGGTGGATGGATTTTATTTATAAGGGGAGACGTTATCGGAAGTCAACTGAGACAGAGGATCGGAGGTTAGCAAAGAGGATTTATGATAAAGTTAAAGGTGAAATTGCTGAAGACAGATGGTTTGAGAGGCTTCCAGGAGAAGAGAAGACATTTAGGGAGATGATGGATAAATTTCTTTTTGAATATGCGCCAAAGAAGAAGTCAGGGGATAGATTTAGGGGACTTGCTAAGAATTTGATTTCATTTATGGGTGATTTCACTCTTATGGAAATTACTCCCAAAGTAGTTAATGATTATAAGGTTAAGAGGTATCAGGATGGGGTTAGACCTGCAACGATCAACCGGGAAATTGCTTGTCTAAAGAGGGCTTTCAACTTAGCTTACCGAGAATGGGAATGGATAAGGGAGAATCCTATTTCAAGAGTCAGTATGGAGAAGGAGAATAACAAAAGGGATCGTTGGCTGAGTTATGATGAGGAGTTAAGATTATTAAATGCTTCTCCTGATTGGATGAGGGATTTAATTGTTTTTGCCTTGAATACAGGGATGAGGCTTTCAGAGATCCTTACCTTAACCTGGGATCAAATTGACTTGAACCGGAAGATATTGATTATTTTTAACTCCAAAAATGGTGAAAGGAGGGGGATTCCATTAAATGAGATTGTTTTTGAGATGCTGAAGAATAAGTCTAAGGTAAGGTCAATTAAGACTAATCTTGTTTTTTATAATGATAATCATAAACAATTTAACAAAGTATTTGTAAGCCACAGGTTTGCAAAGATTGTCAAAAAGTCGGGAATTGATGATTTTCGATTCCATGATTTGAGGCACACTTTTGCAACAAGATTAGTTCAGGCAGGGGTGGATATTTACAGAGTTAGTCACTTATTGGGGCATAAGGATTTAAAGACAACCCAACGTTATGCTCATCATTATCCTGAGAGTTTGAGGAGTGCAGTAGAAGCTTTATATGTCACAAATTTGTCACAAACAGCAGATTGTTAAAAGGATGAAAATTTATAACTAATGGAAATTATTGAATTGCCCCTGTAGCTCAGGTGGATAGAGCAACGGATTCCTAATCCGTGTGCCGCGTGTTCGAGTCACGCCAGGGGCGCTTTCTTTTTAAAAGAGACTTAAATTGAGCGATTCGAACAATATCTTGTTCTCCTTTTTGACCCTGACGCGGTCAGTTTAGGAGAGACTTACAATGAAGGCTGAAGTCATTGCCATTGGATCAGAACTCCTCCTTGGTCAAATCATCGACACCAACTCCTCCTCTATTGCCAAACGTCTTGCAGAAAACGGGATTGAGCTTGTTCAAACCACCACAGTGGGTGACGACCTCAATCGAATCATGGAGGTCATTCAAGAGGCAACCCATCGTTCCCAAATTGTCATTACTACCGGTGGGATCGGCCCTACAGAGGATGACCTTACCCGAGAGGCAGTTGCCAAGGTTTTTGACCGTCCTCTCATGTTTCAGCCCCAATTAATGGAGCAGATTGAAACCCTATTCAAAAAGAGAGGGTTTCGAATGGCTGAGAGCAATCGAAAGCAGGCCTATATTCCAGAAGGATCGATTCCTATCGAAAACCCGAAGGGGACTGCTCCTGGGTTTATTGTTGAATACCCGAATGGGTCCGTCATCTCGATTCCAGGGGTTCCAAAGGAAATGGAATATTTGATGGAAAATACGGTCATTCCCTATCTTCGAAAAAGATTTAGCCTTGAGCAAGAAGTCATTCGTTACAGGGTATTACGGGTTTGTGGTCTTGGAGAAAGTGCTATTGGCCAGCAGATCAAAGACCTTATGAAAGAGAGGAACCCCTTCGTAGGGACGCTTGCATCCATCGGAGATATCAGGATTAGAATTACAGCCAAGGGTCGAACTCCTGAAGAGGTTTCGAGACTGATTGGTGAGATGGAGCAGAAGATTAGACAACGGTTAGGCAACCTCATTTATGGGGTGGATGATGAGACGCTTCACGGAAATATTGTCAAAGAATTGGAAAGACGTCATCTTACCTTATCGGTGGTGGAAACCTTTACAGGAGGATTAATATCTCAGAGACTATCAAGCACCCAGAGCCCCTCTTTCGTTCAAGGAGTCATTCTACCCTCTGAAGTTTCCCAAGGAAAATTTCTCAATCTATCTTTCCAACAACTTGACACTCTTAAAGAAGATTCAAAACGGTTCACAGAATTATTAGCCCAAAGGGCTCAGAGAGAGTTTGGGACAGATATTGGCCTGGCTACGTTTGGGAAAATAGTCGAGAGACAAGTCGTTGCGACTCGAGACCGAGGGGAGGAAGAGTATCGAATAGAAACCCATTACTCCCTTTCGACGTCTTTAAAAATAGTGGACCAGACCTACTCGTTAGGGGGCGAGTTGTGGATGCTAAGAGAAAGATCGGCCATCATTGGACTTGACATGTTGAGGAAATATCTGCTGGCCCTGACTTAATGCCAACGGTCAGCACACCCATATCAAAGGAGGATCAAAATTCCAAATTTAAAAATATCTTTACTCGAAGGGTAGAAATTGATTGGTCGGTTGAGATTTGCAATGGCTTCAGGATAAGAGGGTGAAATTCCATGCTGAAAAAAACCATTCAATGTCCCAAATGTAAAAGTGAGATCGAGATCTACCAAAATCCTATCCCTACTGTGGATATCATCATTGAGGTCGAATCGAAGGGAATCGTTCTCATTAAAAGAAAGAATCCTCCTTATGGATGGGCCATTCCAGGAGGATTTGTGGATTATGGGGAATCGCTGGAAGAGGCAGCCCTGAGGGAGGCGAAGGAGGAGACCAATCTGGATGTTCAATTTCTTAGGCAGTTCCATACCTATTCGGCTCCCAATAGAGATCCCAGACACCACAGTATTTCGACGGTTTTTATTGCAAAAGCCAAAGGGATTCCTAAGGCTAAGGATGATGCCTTTGAAATTGGAATCTTTAATGCATCCAACCTTCCGGAAGAGATCGCATTCGACCACCGAGAAATTTTAAGGGATTACTTTTCCTTAGTAAGAGGGCAAGAATTAAAATAATTCACTACTCATAGGAAGATAAATGTGTGGGGTAAGCCCTTGTGGCTTACCGAATATTGGTAAGGGATAAGCCCTTACCCTACACCTATTGATTTTTAGCATTGGGTTTTTGGGAGAATCAAAAAAAGGGGGATAATATGCCATACAATTGGGAAGGAGATCTGATCCTTCAAGATACTACCATTGAGAAGAAAAGATTTGTGATCGGTAGTCCTAACAAACCGATTAAGACCGATATCAGGGAATGGATATCGTTCGAGGACAATAACATTATGAAAGGAATACTTCATGATCTCATTAGCCATAAAGGTCTTCCAACAAATAGGGAACCCAAGAGTTTTGATAAACGGGCAATGGTGATATGGGATTTCATCGCTAAAACTATCAAATATGTTTACGATACTCAAAAACAGAGGAAAGGGGACTTTTGGCTCTTTCCGCCCGAGATTCATACCTTAGGTGAGGGTGACTGTGAAGATGGAAGTTTTCTACTCGCAAGCCTTCTCATCGCAAGTGGAGTAAGCCCCTTCTGTGTGAGAGTGGTTCTTGGAGAGGTGTTTGACGAGAAAGGTAAATCCTTGGGAGGGCACTGCTGGCCAGTCTATAAGAATGAACTGGGTGAGTGGTGTATCCTTGAGAGCACCCTTGACAATATCCCATCCCGAATGTCAGAAGCCAACAAACTCTCAGAGAAGGGTCAGTCTTTCCAGTATGTGCCCTACTATTGTTTCAATAATTATCATCTCTGGGAGATCTTTCCTGAAGATAAAAACGATACGAGATCGACCAGGATCGAAGATTATCTCAAGAAACGGGGTGCCAAGGTCAATATGAAGAAAACCCGTCTTCCCTCCGGGGGATGGCTTTCAAGGATGACGGGGGATTGGGAACCCGGGCACCTTGAGATTACCACCGAGGTTCTAAAGGATTTTGGATTTCATGAGAATGCCATTGATATTGTCGGAGATGCCTCTCAGGATCCAGATTTCTATGATTGGTCCCTTCCTGGTGCCCATGCCCAGACAAAAAATGATGAGATTGGAAGAACCATTGAATCCAGAGAAGAAGCAGAAAGAAACTACCTAAATTGGATCAAAAGGCTTACGGAAAGAATGGTTAATCTCACTCATCAAGATAACCGCTCTGGACTTTTCCTTATGGGTTATGCCTTACATGGGATTCAGGATCTTGCAACCCACAAAGGCATCACGAATGCTCAACACGCCTTCCTTTCAAAACTGTTCGGAAGACAAGACGATCCGGACCACATCGAAGGGAACAGGGTCACAGCAAAGGAGTATACAAAAAAATACATTGAATGTCTAAAAAAGAGGTATCACAAGACCTACAAAAAACTGATTTCCTATAAGGGTAGGCTTCTCCCCTGGGATAGACTGATGCCTTTTGAAAAGAATGCTCTTCTGGACAAAGAGGGATGGGACCTGACCCCCCAAGCATTTATCGAATATTCCGCCCTATCCAAAAAGTATGAAACGATCAAAAAAGAGTATCCCATCGAGAAAACCATTTGGGAAACGGAGCAGGTATTTAAGGAAATCATTGGAGGGATCCGCTAAGGAGGGAGCAGAAGATGGAAAAGATTAATAAAGGATTGCTTCGATTCTTTACCGAGCACTATAAACCTGGAAGAATAGGATTAGTGGGTACTCACCATCCCATAGGGAAAGCGATTCGTGAGGCTCAAAGGGTTGTAACGACTCATGGAAAGGCATCCCTCTGGTCTCATTGTTTCATCTTTGGAGATTTAAGGCTGGATCGGAGAGGAAAGGGTGGGAAGAGGACCAGAAGTCCTTACATCTTTGAGTCTGATCTTAATGTAAATCTCTTTAAACCCCAACTTCGCAATGGGGCTCAGGAAAACTGGATTGGGAAGCACTGTAGAGAAAGGGTGGAACATGTGGGAGTGATTGATTTTGGGCTTTCAGAGGAGGAGACAGAGGAAGTCCTTGCGACTGCCCTTCAACTGGTTGACGAACAGGTTCTATACCCGATTCAAGAACTTCTTGGTACTTGGTGGGCTATCATCACAAAGAAGCAGTGGCTCCCTAATCCTGTGGATGATCCTCATGCCATGTATTGCAGTGCCTTCGTAAGGTATTGCTACAAGAAGGCAGGAGCAGATTTTCTCAGTAAAAAGGTGAGTCTCTCCAACACCACTCCCGAACATATCGCCCAATCAGGGATCCATGCAGGTAAACTCATACGTTATAAAGGGTAATTTTTGGATTTAGAGGCTCGGTCCTTGACACAGGGCAAACCAAAGAATGGATCCCTATTCATTTCTTCGGACATAATCCTTCCAGAATTCCTCGAAGGTATCCGATGCTTCGGCTGGCGATGGTCTGGGGGTCAGGATTGAAATCAAAGACCTCCACCGAGATGTAATAGGGGTACCCCTTTTCTAATAGGGCCTTCAGGATGGGATAAAATTTTGTCTCCCCAAATCCTGGTCCCTTTCCACTGACATCATTTACATGAACATGGTAGAGAGCCCTTGAATCGAGGGCTCTATTAAGAGCTTCGATGACCGATTTTTCTTCAATGGATGCACTTCGGCAGTCGAACATCATTTTAAAATTGGGATGTCTGATCTCCTTGACCAATTGAATCGCTTGGTCCACGGTATTGATGAAGTTGGTGCTGGTATGGGCAAGGGGTTCGATGCAATAGATCACATTTCTTTTTCTGGCAACCTTGAGGCAAGCCTCAAAAGTCTCTTTGGCATACTCCCATGAGTCTCTTGGATTCCATCCCTCTTGAATGGTCCTCTGGTGGGGGGAGCCGTGAACCAAAATCTTTCCTCCAATATCGGCGCAGAAGTGGATAAGGGCCTCTATATATTCTTGGGTTCTAATGCGGGTGATTTCATCGGGGTGGTTGATGTAGAGACCTTCTGGCCTGACCAATAGCCAGTGGAGACCAACGATTTCAACCCCACTCCTCTCAGAGGCACGCCGAATGGCGCTTCGTCTCTTCGCAGAGATCTCTGTCACCGAATCGGCTAATGTATAGGGAGCAATTTCCACACCCTCATAACCCAATTGAGCCACATAATCGAAGACCTTTTCAATGGGCCAATCTTGAAAAAGCTCATTACAGATCGAAATCTTCATCCCTCTCTCTCCAACTCTCTCCCAGTCTCTTTATTCAAGTTCGTACCCCTTTTCTCTTAACATGGCAAGCAAAATCGCCTTATTTTCCTCTGTCAAATGATAATACGAACAGAGGGTTTTAAATCTTTTTCTGCGAAGAATCTTTTTCCCCTCATGCCTTTCCAGTTGATTAATGATCTCCTCAAAAGATTTGAGAAAGGAAAATTGAGGAATCTCTCTCATGCCCAGTTCACCGCCTTTCCCTGCCAGGCCCCATACATAGAGAAGTTCACAGCCAGGAGAGGCGACCACAGGGTGACAACCTCCAGGAATGGCAAAGATGCTCTTCTCCCCGATCAAAAAAGCCTTCATCAGCCTTTCCCCATCCATCAATACTTGGATCCCATAAGGTCCGAATCGATCTTTCTTCTTTCTTTTTAGACTGAAGCGGTAGTAATAAACCTCCTCATGAGAGGATTCTCCAAGGGAAGGTTGGTCTTTGTCATGCTGATGGGGAGGCGTTCCAGACCAGAACCCAGGAGGATTATAGGTTTCTCCAACCACCAAGTTCGAACTACCATTCTTTGGGCTTATTAATGAGGTTACATCTCTTCGCCAAACCCAGCTCCCCCTTGAAACGGGTTTTACTTGCTCATGAGAAAGAAAGAAGGGTTGGTTCTCCCTAAACGCAGGGGCTTCAAAGAAGACCATCTCACCTCTTCCTCGAATCTTGAATCGGGAATTGCAAGGAATAAATAAGGCTGAGGCGTTAGAATGACCTGGCCTTGAGGCAAATGGACCTCCCTTTCTTTCCCCATAAAACCGCCTCCCATTGACTTCAGCCTCAAACTCCCCTTCTTGAGGCACAAGGACAACTTCTTTCTCCTCCGTTTCTTTCTCAATAAAATTTTTCACCAATTGATAGATTCCAAATCCTAAGACCTCAAGAGGAACCTCCTCTCGACGTGGGTCTAAAATCAGTCCGCTCGTTTTGCCCTCATATCGAAGGTGAGGATTGATTTCATTTCGCTCAATCTTAACGGCATATTTTCTCATCGTGCTTTCCATGTTATAAGGCCTCCCCTTTCAATCAAGGTCAATGACCTCACCTTTTAAAACCGAATTATATTCCCGACCCCTTTGTCCTGTCAATTTTTTCGAATGGGACCTCTGAAGAAAAAGTAGGTAATAAACCATTTTCCATATAAAAAATTTTTTCAGAGGTTTCTTTCGAATTCCTTGACTTTTTTCTTCCATCTTCTTAATAATTGAACAAGCGAGAAGGGAAAGAAGATGATTATTGAAGGGGTTCGAGATGCCCTGAAGGAACTTCTAAAGATAGAGGATATTCCCATTAATGTTCCTCCTAACCGAGAGTGGGGAGACCTCTCCAGCGCAGTCTCTCTATCCATAGCAAAGGAACAAAAGAGATCTCCGATGGAGATCGCTAATGAGATTGCAGATAAATTAAGAGAAAACCTCCCCCCCCTCATCCAAGAGATTTCAGTCTCTGCTCCAGGTTACATTAACTTCCGAGTCGACTGGTTGAGGCTGGTTCAAGATCTCGTCCCCCGAATCCTTCAGGAAGGGGAGAATTTTGGAAAGCCCGTTTCACAGCCCAAACTCAAGGTTTTTATCGAACATACCAGTGTCAATCCCAATAAGGCGATGCATATTGGTCATCTTAGAAATTCAGTTTTGGGAGATACCATTTTTAGAATTTATCAATGGCTTGGGTTTCCAGTAGAGGTCTGCAACTACATTGATGATACAGGCCTTCAGGTAGTAGATGTAGTGACCGCACTACTCTATCTTGACCCCCCTTTCTATCAGGAGGGATGGGATGATTTCAAATTGGTCTGGGAGAAGATCCCAGAAGGGCAACCCATTGACTACTTCTGTTGGGACCTCTATGCCCGTTTTCAGAGTGAGATCGAGAAAGACCCCAACTTGGCAATGAAGAGGGAGGAGGTTTTACATAAGATTGAAAAAGGGCTTCCTCCCATCGCCTCCTTTGCGAAGGAATTGGCAGTAAGGATTGTCCAGACCCACCTCGACACGGTGGCTCAACTTGCCATCTATTATGATCTTCTGAATTGGGAGTCGGATATTATCTCAAGGGGCTTCTGGGAGTCAACCTTTGAACTTCTAAAAGAGAAAGGGACCATTCGATATGAAACGGAAGGCCCAAACGAGGGGTGCTGGGTGGTTCCTTTTGGTGGCATTGTTGAGACCGATGAGGGCGTAAAGAGTCTTGATAAGGTTTTGGTTCGTTCCAATGGGAGTGTGACTTATACAGGAAAAGATATTGCTTATCAACTTTGGAAATTTGGTCTTCTGAAGAAAGATTTTTTATACAAATGCTGGGGTCCCCAACCCAATGGCCAAATGCTCTGGACCACTGCCAGAGATGGTCAACCCGGGGAGGAGGTATCTAAGAAGTTTGGTCATGCGGATATGGTGATCAATGTGATTGACACCCGCCAAAGTTATCCTCAACAAGTGGTCAGCGAATGTCTCCGGCAGATGGGATTTAAAGAACAGGCTGAGAAATCCATCCACCTGGCCTATGAAGTGGTCAACCTCTCTCCCCAGGCTGCTCGGATCCTTGGTGCAGTCAGTCCAGATGAAAAAAGGTCTGTGGCCATGTCAGGGAGGTTGGGGACAGGGGTAAAGGCAAAGGATTTTATTGATATGGTCAAAAAGAAGGTGATTGAGAAGGCGGAGCATCCCTTGGAGGAAAAGGTTGCCTCCATGCTTGCTTCTTCTGCTATCCGTTACTATTTATTAAAATTTAATCTCGAAAGCCAGATCATCTTCGATTTTGATGAGGCTTTAAAGACGACCGGAGATTCGGGCGTCTACTTGGAATATGCCCATGCCAGAGCCTGTAGCATTCTCAGAAAGGCAGAGGAGAAGAAACTTAATCTTAATTGGAGCAAGGATTGCCTTCCTTCTCGACTCACCCAAACAGAGAAAGACCTTCTTGAGGTCCTATCCAGGTTCTCTCAAGTGGTCCATCGAGTCAGAGAAAATCTCAGGGTTTCGCAATTAGCCGAATATGCCTTTGACCTTGCGACTGCCTTTACGAACTTTTATGAGCATCCTGACCCTGAAGCCAAGAGACAGGTTCAATTCATTCACCTTCGGGACAAAAACCTTCAGACCTTTCGTCTCTGTTTGGTGAAGGCCTTTCAAACGGTGATGGCAAACACGCTTACCTTGATGGGTATGCCCACGCTTCAAAGGATTTAAAGACGCATAGCATTATAAGGATAGGTAAAAAGGAGGTGAATCCCATGAGCCGAAGAAAGAGAGCATTGCCAAGAGGCTGGTATCCAGTAGATAAGAAGGAATGTCAGAGAGAGATTGAATCTTATTTAGAAGGATGGTCTCCTCCTCAAATACCTGTCAGTAAGGGATTGGGGGGAATCGTTCCTCATGCGGGCTGGTACTTCTCAGGGAGGCTTTCAGCAAGGGTATTCTCCTATCTAAAGACGAAGGGCCGTTTTGATGTGATTGTACTCTATGGGGGTCATCTCGGAACGGAAGACCTTCCACGAATCGTGACAGAGGAGTTTTGGGAGACTCCACTGGGAGATATTGAGATGAATACAGAATTTGTAAAGAACCTGATGAAAAGGATTGATTTTTCAAAGGAGAGCCCAACCAGCGGGGATAATACCATTGAGGTTCAATTGCCGATGGTGAAATACTTTTTCCCTGAGGCAAAACTGCTGGCCCTTCGCTCCCCCCTCTCTTTAAAAGCAGAAACCCTGGGGAAGGAGGTGGCTGAGATGGCGAAGGAAGAAGGGATTTCTATCCTTGCTATTGGATCAACCGATCTCACGCATTACGGCCCCAATTATGGGTTTCTTGTGAAAGGGACTGGCCGTGCCTCTTTGGAGTGGGTGAAACAGGAGAACGATAAAGGATTTATCGACCGAGCCCTGAAGATGGATGTTGAAGGAATTATAAGGTATTCCTTAGAGAGGGATAGTGCCTGTAGTGGAGGGGCTGCTGCCTCTGCCGTTGCCACCTGCAGGGCTTTAGGAGCTGAGAAGGGGCATCTCCTCGACTACTATACCAGTTATGATATCATGCCTGATGATAGTTTTGTAGGCTATGCCGGAATTGTCTATTGACAACCTTTCTTTAAATTGATAGAGGTTTTTTACTCCTATTGAGTTTCGGGATATGTTGCCAAAGTCAAAGGTTGGGAAATACTTGAGACGTGAATTGAGAGAAGAGGAGCGAAGGAAATTCATCGAATAAGGAGGAGAGAAGATGGGACTTCGAAGTTTTACTGTTTATGACATTTATAAAAGGAATGCCTCGATATTTAAGAATCGGATTGCCATCCAATCTGAAAAAGGGAAGGTGACCTATGGGGAGCTCTTGGATCAGAGCAAGCGGGTCGCAGGGTGGCTTAAGGGAAAAGGGGTGAAGAAAGGAGATCGGGTTGCCCTTTTGGCTAAGAACGATCCCCAGTTTTTTCCTATGATGGGAGGGCTTTCTCTCATTGGTGCGATCATGGTTCCAATCAACTTTAGGCTTTCGGCTGAAGAGGTCGGCCACAATTTAACCAATACAGAACCTGTGGCCATCGTCGTGGATCCAGATTTTGAAAAGATGATTTTAGATCTTCGGTCCACCTGTCCTTTCTTAAGGGAGTTTATTACGTTTGGGAAAGGTGGAGAAGGGTACCATCCCTTTGAGTCTCTCATGAAATCTGAGCCTGCCACACCGGTTCCCGTCGATGGCGATGATCCTCTGGTCATCATGCATACGGCTGCAGTTCAAGGGAAACCTCGAGGAGCGGTCATCAGTCATCATAATCTTGTTTCTTGTACTATTCAGAATATCGCTCTCATGAGTCTTACCCCTGAGGATTCTTATCTGAACATCCTTCCCCTCTTTCATATTGCCGGAATGTTTGGCGCTCTGGTGATGATGCACGTAGGAGGAAGAAATGTGATGATTTCAAAATTTGATCCCAAGGTGGCAGGGAAATTGATTGACCAAGAGAGGATTACGATGATTGGGGACTTTCCTCCGATTCTGCTTCAACTCCTTGAGGAACAGGCCAAAGGGGAATTTACCCTCTCCTCCCTAAAACATATTTTTGGGGTAGATCTTCAAGAGACAGTCAGAAGGTTTGAAGGATTGGGCTATGGTCAATTCTGGCTCGCTTATGGGCAGACCGAAACCATGGGACTAACCAGTGTGTGCGCCAATCGGGAAAGGCCTGGGTGTGCGGGCAAACCAGGTCCTCTGGTGGACCTAAAGATTGTGGATGAGTTTGACCGAGAGGTTGAGACAGGCAAGGTGGGAGAGATATTAGTCCGGGGTCCTCTGGTCTTTCGTGGATACTGGAATGAAGAGGAGTTGACCCGACATACCTTTCGTGAGGAATGGCATCATACGGGAGATTTGGGTCGTCTTGATGAAGAGGGTTATCTCTGGTTTGCAGGAAGAAAGGCTGAAAAGGAACTCATCAAACCTGGAGGCGAGAATGTCTATCCTGTCGAAGTGGAAAAGGTGATCCTTGAGCATCCTAATGTGAAAGAGGTCTCGGTGATTGGAGTTCCAGACCCAAAGTTTGGAGAGGGAATCAAGGCAGTGGTGGTCTTAAAAACCGGAGCCCAATTGTCATCCCAAGAGTTGATCGATTTTGTGGCGAGTCGAATTGCCCGATACAAAAAACCAGGCTATGTCCAGTTTGTCGAGTCCCTTCCCAAAAAGGAAGATGGTTCGATCGATCGACCAAAAGTCAAAGAATTGTATGGGGAAAGGTAAAGTGGGGAGCGAGAGATAAATATGAGTCAAACGAATACGAAACAGAGTTACCACTATGGACTTTGATTTGACTGAAGAGCAGAGAGGGATCCAGAAAGCGGCAAGCGAATTTGCCCAAGGAGAGTTTGACAAAGAGATTATTTTAGAACTGGAGCGCCATCATCAATTCCCTTTCTCCATCCTTAAAAAGGCCTCCAAACTTGGATTCATTGGGATTCACTATCCAGAAGCCTATGGGGGTCAGGGTTATGGGATTCTTGAAAACGCATTGATTGTGGAGGCCTTTTGCCGGAAGGATTCTGGAATTGGAATCTGCCTTAGCATTGCCAACTTCTCATCGGAGATCATCTTAAGGTTTGGTAATGAGGCCCAAAAGAAGAGGTATCTCATTCCCCTTGCCCGAGGAGAGGCCATCTCCTCTGGCGCCTTTACTGAACCCGACCATGGAAGTGACCTTACAGAACTGAGAACCATAGCCCTAAAGAAGGGTCATGAATATGTCCTCGATGGAGTAAAGACCTTCATTTCCAATGGGAGTATCTCCAACTTCGTCATCGTCCTTTGTCAAACCGACACGCACGTTAAGCCTCCTTATAGGGGACAATCCACCTTCATTGTGGATAAAGGATGCAAAGGATTTGAGGTAACCGAGCTCGGCGAGAAGATGGGAATTAAAATGACATCCACCACGGAGATGTCCTTTGATCAAGTCCATATCCCGGAGGAGAATCTCATCGGGACATTAAACAGGGGCTTTTATCAGGTCCTTGAATTCTTTGACGAGAGTAGGGTCATGGTGGCTGCCCAGGCCTTGGGGATTGCTCAAGGGGCCTTTGATCGGGCAATGGATTATTCAAAGAAAAGAGAGCAGTTTGGCAGAAAACTGGCCGAGTTTCAGGTCACTCAACACAAATTGGCAGATATGGCAACAATGATCGAGGCCTCCAGATGTCTGGTCTATAAGGCAGGTTGGAATTTTGATCAGGGAAGGATTGATCCAAAGTTGACCTCGATGGCAAAGATGTATGCAGGAAGGGTTGCGGTCGAGGTGACGCAGGAGGCTTTGCAGATTCACGGTGGCTATGGATATATGTTAGAATATGAAGTAGAACGATTTTATCGGGATGCAAGGATTACGGAGATCTATGAAGGAACGAGGGAGATACAAAAGAATACGATCGCCAGTTCTTTGATCGGAAAGAGAGGGTAAAGAGAATATGAGAAGGGTTGCTATTGTTGGAATTGGTCATGGGAAGTTTGGAGTCCGATCCGATGCCTCATTGCGTGAACTGGCCTTTGAAGCAGTGAAGGCCTGTTTGGATGATGCGGGGATTACCCTTAACGAGGTGGATAGCATGGTCACAGGGATTGCTGGAGATGAATTTGCCTTAAGCCTTCAGCCATCTGCCCAGGTCCACGATTATATCGGATTTTATCCAAAACCAAATTTCCGAGTGGAAGGGGCCTGCGCCACTGGAAGCATGGCCCTAAGAACAGGGTATATGAATATCGCATCAGGTTTAGCCGATGTGGTTTTGGTGGTGGGGGTTGAGAAGATGACCGAGGTGCCAACCCCTGTGGCCACTGAAATTATGGGGAAGGCAGGGGATTCGATATGGGAATATCCCTTCGGGACCACCTTCCCGGGCTATTACGCCATGATTGCCAATGCTCATATGGCTGAGTATGGGACCACTGAAGAGCAGTTGGCCATGGTGGCGGTCAAGAATCATTACTATGGGAGTCTCAACCCCTATGCCCATATGCAAAAGGTGATCGATTTGCAAAAAGCCCTAACCTCTTTCACCGTGGCCTATCCCTTAAAACTTTTTGACTGCAGTCTGATAACAGATGGAGCGGCTGCAGTCATGATTGCATCTGAAGAGAGGGCAAAGGCCATTTCAAAAAAACCGGTCTGGATCGTTGGGACAGGCTTAGCCACAGATACACTGAGGTTAGGCGATAGAACGTCTTTAACCTCCATCCCCGCCGCAAGAGAGGCTGCCAGGATAGCCTACAAAATGGCAGGAGTTGGACCCTCAGATATTGATGTGGCTACGGTTCATGACTGTTTTACCATTGCGGAGATCGTGGCCTATGAAGACCTTGGGTTTTGCGAGAAGGGGGAGGGAGGAAAACTCATCGAGGCGAAGGAGACCTATCTTGGAGGAAGGATTCCTGTCAATGTGGATGGAGGGCTGAAGTCAAAAGGCCATCCCATTGGAGCCACAGGTGTCTCAATGGCAGTTGAGATTACAAAACAGTTAAGGGGAGAGGCAGGAGAGAGACAGGTAAAAGGGGCAGAGATTGGGCTTGCCCATAATGTTGGCGGAACGGGCCAGGTCGTGGCTGTCCATATCTTCAGGAGGGAATAGAATGGAATTTAAAAATTTTTCGCTTAATATTTCTCAAACGAAAGTGAGCCGATTTATAGATGAATTGGCAGCCGGTAAGTTTATGGCAACTGTATGTAGGAGATGCGGAAGGAAATACTATCCCCCTCAGGCAGACTGCACCCGATGTATGGAGAGCGATATGGAGTGGGAAGAAATACCTACCGAAGGGAAGATCGTTACCTTTACAAAGATCCATGTTCCTCCAGAACACTTTGGTATTCCTCAGCCCCTGATGCCTTTTTCCAGCGTTATATTTGAACCCTGTCCAATAGGCCTCATCGAGGTGGAGGGAGGGTTGAAGATCATGGGCTGGATACCCAAGATGGATATAAAAAAGATTAAAGTTGGGATGAAAATGAAGGCCTCTTCTTTTACACTTCCTAACGGCAAGTTGACCATTGTGCTGGAGCCCATTTAACGAAGATGCGGATTACCGTTAAAGGGAAGAAAGGATTGACATAATTTTTTAGAGTGGTTAATAAATTAGATGTGGGCGATTAGCTCAGTTGGATAGAGCGTTGGTCTCCGGAACCAAAGGCCGTGGGTTCAACTCCCGCATCGCCCACCACCTCTTTTTCACGAATTATGAAGAATAGGGGATTTATTCTTGTTCTTGCCTTTCTTTTGAGTTTGACCATTCTATCAGGGGTTTTCCTAACCCTTGGCCTGGGCAAGGAGAGGCAGGATAGGTTTCGGATCATTCCTGTTCAAGTTGAAAAGAAAGAAGAAGAAGAAATAGATTCCCACTACATTCAACTCCTAAAGAAAATCCAAGAAAAATTGGACGAGTGGCTAAAATCCCTCAATGAACGAATTGAGAGAGAAGACATCACTCGCATCGAAGTTCGATTCCTTGAGATATTGAGAAATGTCCTGGAATGGGTGAAAGAGAAGGTCGATGCAAAGATTGAGTCCTTAAAAGGGAAAAAGCCTCCTAAGAAAAGGAGAAGCCTTTTTGAGGAGACGCATCAGAGAATCTATTCCTATATTGGAAAGGGATGAAAGAAGAAAGGGTATTCTTTCAATCTAAAGGGATAAGGTTGGAGGGCCTCTTAAGGATTCAAGAGGCCCTCCCTTTTAAAAGAAGTTTGATCCTCTGCCACCCCCATCCCCAATTTGGCGGGGATATGGATAACCCTGTCATCCAAGAAGCTTCTGAAGTGGCTTTTCAAGAAGGGTGTACTACACTGAGATTTAACTTCAGGGGAGTTGGGAGAAGTGAAGGAGACTATGGAGAGGGGCTCAAAGAGCAAGAGGATGTAGAATCTGCCATAGACTTTATCACCTCTCTCCAATCAGGTCCATCATCCCAAATCATCCTTTTGGGTTATTCCTTTGGCGCTTGGGCAGGAATGCCAGTGGCCGTCCGTGATGAACGGGTTCAAGGGATGGTGGTGATTGCTCCCCCCCTTGAGAAATATTCATTTGAGTTTCTAAAAGGGAGTAAGAAGAAGAAACTGATCATTGTAGGAGATCAAGATCTTTTCTGCCCCACCCCCATGTTTCAACAGTGGTTTCAAACCCTTGAAGACCCCAAAACCCATTGGATCATTAAGGGAGCAGACCATTTTTTTTTCTATCACCATCGTGATCTTTCAAAACCCTTGATCGATTTCTTGAAAGAATTTTAGCCATCCATCCTTCCATCACCCAACCCAGCCGATAGAGAAAGAGGCGAAGGGAATAAGTTCGGATCACCTTCTTCATGGCCCCCTGAACCTCTGGGTCATCCTCTGAATAGGCCCAAAAAAGACGCCAGCAATCTGTCCTCGTGATGGGTAGGCCAAGCCTTCTCCATTTCTCCATGGAACGGTTCAGGCGAAGGAGGTTTTTCATCTTTTCGCTGAGAGGAAGGGGTTGCCTTCTGTAGGAGCGATCAAAATCGATGAGGAAAACCCTTTCTCCAGAGACCAAAATGTTTTTAAGTTGGAGGTCTCTATGGAAAAAACCCTGCTCATGAAATTGACGAAGAATGCGTCCCGTGGATTGGATGACGTTCCGTTTCTGAAGGAGGATTTCGGATGAGGGCTTAGCACCAATTTTTCTAAAGTAGTCAACAAGGTCCATCGCCTGAGGGATCTCCAGTGTAAGGAGATAGGATCGATAGAAAAAAGGGGGGACATATTGACGAATCGCACCAATAGGTTCAACCGTTGGAATTCCACTGGCTCGGACTTCTTCAGTCAGCATGAGTTCCTGGAAAGAACGCGACCCAAGGAGAAAGAGAGTTCTGGTAAACCCTCGGAATAACCCTCCGTGGGAATACTGACGGATGACCATCCTCATTCCCTCCTGAATGAGGATGGAGGGATGAGGAGTCCTACCCCTCAGAAAGGTTGTATTGGGAAGGTTTCGTTGAAGGAAGGTTTTCCAGTCTTCAATTCCAAGCCCAATCAGTAACTCTTTAAAACTATTTTTTAAAAGGAGAGTCATCCTGTCTTTTTTGATCAATGAAAAAGAAGACAGGGTTTTAAGAGATTGACTCATGTTTGATTAACGTAATGGAATCCAGACCGTTTGTCAATCGGATTGAAACAGGTGAAGGGGAAGGGTTTACTCTTACCTCAATTTGGCAAATTAAAAGGATCAATGCCTGCATCTTACCCTCCATAAAAAAGAATTTTTTCAGTGCTCTCTTGGTGATCAATTGACAAGGGGGATAGTTTATTATAATTTTATGAAAAATCTAAAAGGGGGGCTTGTTGTGGAATATGAACCTGTCATTGGCCTGGAAGTCCATGCCCAACTTCTCACTCGATCGAAGATCTTTTGTGGGTGCTCCACGAGTTTTGGGGAAGAACCCAATACCCAGACCTGCCCAGTCTGCACAGGACAACCAGGTTCACTTCCCGTCGTCAATCGGAAGGCGGTGGAGTTTGCCATCAAATTGGGGTTAGCCACTCACTGCCGGATTGCCCCCTATAGCCTCTTTGCACGGAAGAATTATTTTTATCCGGACCTACCCAAGGGGTATCAGATTTCGATGTATGAACACCCACTGGCTGAAGAGGGGTTTATTGAGATCATCGTTGATGGGCAAAAAAAACGAGTTCGTATCATCCGAATCCATTTGGAAGAGGATGCAGGGAAACTAAAACATGGTGAGACCCCTGAAAAGGCCTCTTTCAGTTATGTGGATTTTAACCGTACCGGTGTTCCCCTGGTTGAAATTGTGAGCGGTCCAGATATTCGTTCCCCGCAAGAGGCAGGAGACTATTTAAGAGAACTCCGAACTATCCTTCAATATCTTGAAATCTGCACCGGGGATATGGAAAAGGGGACCTTTCGATGTGATGCCAATATCTCGGTTCGTCCGAAAGGGCAGAATGGATTTGGGACGAGAACCGAATTGAAGAATATGAATTCCTTTCGACATGTCGAGATGGCCTTGGAATATGAGATCAGGCGTCAGATTGATCTCCTCAAAGATGGAGAAGAAGTGGTCCAGGAGACAAGGCTTTGGGATCCAAACCAGGAAATCACCGTCTCCATGAGGGGAAAGGAAGAGGCCCATGATTATCGATACTTTCCTGATCCAGATCTCGTCCCTTTAAAAATCGATCCCCATTGGATTGAACAGATACGCGAGACCCTTCCTGAACTTCCTGCTAACAAAAGGGAACGTTTCGTAAGGGATTATGGGATCCCTGAATATGATATTAAAATCCTAACCTCCACCAAAGCGATGGCAAATTACTTTGAGGAGGTCGTTCGCCTATTCCCAGAACCCAAAATCGTGAGTAACTGGATGATGGGTGATCTCCTTAGGGAGTTGAAGAAGGATGGACGGGAGATTGATCAATGTTTGATCACCCCTTCCCATTTGGCAGAGATGCTTTCCATGATCAAGACAGGCGTGATCAGTGGAAAGATAGCGAAGGATGTTTTTGAGGAGATGTATCGAACCGGTGACCTCCCCCAAAAGATCGTTCAAGAGAAGGGTTGGGTTCAGATTCTCGATCAAGGAGAGATTGAAAAGGCGATTGATAAGGTGATGGAAACGTGTGCCAAGCAGGTAGAGGATTATCGAAAAGGAAAGGAAAAGATTTTTGGGTTTTTGGTTGGAGAGGTCATGAAGCAAACCAAAGGAAAGGCCAATCCCCAATTGGTTAATGAACTGCTTAGGAAAAAACTGAAAGGTCAAGGTTGAGGTTAGGGCCGTTATGAAATTCAAAACCATTGAATGGAAGGGAACCTCAATTCGGATCCTCGATCAGAGGAGGCTTCCCGAGAAAGTTCATTATTTAGTGTGCGAAGAGGCTTCATCGGTGGCCAAAGCGATTGAGACGATGGCCCTTCGAGGAGCACCTGCCATTGGCATTGCAGCCGCGATGGGGATTGCTCTTGATGCCAAAAAATTGCGAACCGACCGCTTCGACCTTTTTAAAAAGATCCTCCAAAAAACCTGTCAAAGAATGAAGCAAACAAGACCGACTGCGAGGAATCTATTCTGGGCTGTTGAGCGGATGGAGAAGATCATTGATCAAGTCTCCATCCATGGACTGAGAGAGACCAAAAGGAGGTTAGAGGAAGAAGCCTTAAGAATTTATGAGGAGGATTTAGAGACCAACCGAAAAATGGGAGAGGTTGGGAAGGTCCTCATTAAGGAGGGAAGTGGGGTCCTCACTCACTGTAATGCAGGGGGTTTAGCCACGGCTGGCTACGGAACAGCGCTTGGGGTGATCCGCGCTGCCTGGTCATCGGGGAAAAGATTTCAGGTATATGTTGATGAGACAAGGCCATTGTTTCAAGGCGCAAGGTTGACCGCCTGGGAACTGATTCAGGAGAAGATTCCCTGCACCGTCATCACCGACAACATGGCGGGGGCGCTGATGGCGGAACGAAAGGTTAGCCTTATTTTATTGGGAGCGGATAGAATTGTTCGGAATGGGGATATCGCCAATAAAATAGGGACCTACAGTCTGGCCGTTCTGGCGAAATGGCATAAAATCCCATTCTATGTGGTAGCCCCTACCTCTACCTTTGATCTCAACCTCCGTTCAGGGAAAGAGATTCCCATTGAAGAGCGAACCGAAGATGAAATCACTCATTTTGCTCGGAAGAGGATCGTTCCGAAAGGGGTGAAAGTATATAATCCTGCCTTTGATATCACCCCTCATGGATTGATTGATGCGATTATTACTGAAAAGGGGATTATTCGAAAACCCTTCCAGAAAGAGATTGGAAGGATTATCGGGGTGGGTTATGATCGGCCCTAATCCATCTCATGGGATTTCTATGAGAGAGCCCATCGTCACCTTACTGACTGATTTTGGGACAAAGGACCATTACGTTGGATCGATGAAGGGGGTGATCCTGAAGGTCAATCCACACTGTAGCCTCATTGATATCACCCATGAGATTTCCCCGCAAGACATCTTTGAGGGAGCCTTTGTGTTGGCCAATGCCTATTCTTATTTCCCTGAAGGGACAGTCCATTTGGCTGTTGTGGATCCAGAGGTAGGTGGAAAAAGGGACCCTATTCTCATTGTCACCGACCGATACTTCTTTGTCGGACCGGACAATGGGCTCTTGAGTTTTGCTCTCCAGAAGGAGAAGGTAAGAGGTGCTTATGCACTGAGCGAAAAGCGTTTCCATCTTTCCGAGGTGAGCCCTACCTTTCACGGGAGGGATATCTTTGCACCGGTCGCAGGCCACTTGACCTTGGGCATTTCACCTAAAGCGTTTGGGAAGAGAATCGATTCATGGAAGAGGTTAGAGTTTCCCAGGCCTGTGTTTAAAGAAAAAAGGCTAAAAGGCGAGGTGATCCATATCGATTCATTTGGAAATCTGATCACCAACATTGACCGTAAAACATTCATTCAATTTGTCAGGAATCGACCCTTTCTGATTCAGGTGGGTAAAAAGAGGATCAAGGACCTAAGGAGTGCCTACTGGGAAGGGAAAAGAGGGGAGGCCATAGCACACTTTGGAAGTATTGGTTTGTTGGAAATTTCAGTCAGGGAAGGAAGTGCCCAGAAGGGATTAAACATCGAAAAGGGAAATCCAATTAAGGTTCAATTAAGATCATTGAGGATGGGTAGATGATGATTTCAAAAAGGGCAAAGGAGATTCCTCCTTTCATTGTGATGGATGTCTTAGAGAAGGCTCAGGAACTGGAAAGAAAGGGAGAAAGGATCATTCATCTCGAGGTGGGAGAACCGGACTTCGATACTCCGGAATGTATCACGGAGGCAGGTTACCGTGCTATCTGCGAGGGCAAGACCCACTATACCCATAGCCTCGGGTTGATTGAATTGAGGGAAGCGATCGCAGAGGATTACTGGAAGAAATATCATGTCAACGTTTCGCCTGAACAGATTATTGTGACGTCAGGAACTTCTCCTGCCATGCTTCTGCTGTTTGCTACCCTTTTGGAACCCGGCGATGAGGTGATCCTTCCAAACCCTTATTACCCCTGCTATCCCAATATCATCCGTTTTGTGGATGGAGTTCCGCTTTTTGTAGAGGTCTTAGAAGAGGAGGGCTTCCAGTATCTTCCTGAGATGATTGAAGAGAAACTCAACCCAAAGGTAAAGGGGATTATGATCAATTCACCTTCTAACCCTACTGGGAATGTGATGACTCAAGAGAGGATGGCCAAGATCGCCCAATATCCTCCTTACATCATTTCGGATGAGATCTATCACGGTTTGGTCTATGAGGGGGAGGCCCATTCCATCCTTGAGTTTACGGATCATGCCTTCATCATCAATGGATTTTCAAAACTCTATGCCATGACAGGTTGGAGGTTGGGATATTTGATTGCCCCCAAAGAATTTATTCGACCCCTCCAGAAAATTCAACAAAACCTTTTCATTTCTGCCAGTTCCTTTTCCCAATGGGCAGCCCTTGAAGGGTTGAGACAGGCCGATAAGGATGTGGCCAAGATGCGGGAGACCTATGACCAGCGGAGGCGATTTCTAATTCCAAGACTAAAGGAATTGGGATTTGGGATTACGGTAGAGCCCATCGGCGCCTTTTATGTGTTAGCCAATGCTAAACGGTTCTCAAAGGATTCCTACCGCCTGGCTTTCGATATCCTGCAGGAGGCTAAGGTGGGAGTTGCCCCTGGGATCGATTTTGGGTCTAATGCGGAAGGCTACCTCAGGTTCTGTTACGCCAATTCTATGGAGAATCTTGTGGAAGGGATGAATCGACTGGAAAGGTATCTAAACCGTTACAAGTAGGATCGGCCTTCAAAGACATTGGGGTTTGATTCGTTTAAAGTTTTTCCATGGAGTTGACCACAGGCAGCAGAGATGTCCGCTCCTTTGCTTGTTCGGATGAGTGCCGTGATGCCGCCTTTCATCAATATCTCCTGAAATAGGTGAATCCGTTCTTCCGAAGGTCTCTTAAAAGGGATTCCGGGTGCCTCATTCAGCGGGATGAGGTTGACCTTAGAGGGGATCCCTTTTAATAATTTTAACAGCCGTTTGGCATCCTCTGCTGAATCGTTTTCTCCTTCGATCATGACGTATTCAAAGGTGATACGGGCTCTGGGAGAAAGGGGAAACCTTCGGCAAACCTCTAAAATCCTCTTCAGGGGATGGAGACGATTAATCGGCATCAGTCGACTTCTTGTCTCCTCATCCGAGGCGTTGAGCGAGACAGCCAGTCGGAATCGAATCTTCTCCTTGGACAATCTTTCGAGTTCGGGAAGAAGCCCAACTGTAGAAAGTGTTATTCTTCGGGAGGAGAATCTAAATCCATCTGGATGGGCCATCAGTTCGATTGCTTTTAATGTATGGTCGTAATTGGCCAGGGGTTCACCCATTCCCATTAGGACAATATTGGTGAGAGTTAGACCATTGGATAATGTTTCCCTTACAGCAAGAATCTGATTGAGAATCTCTGAGGGAGAAAGATTTCTTTTAAAGCCAATCTTACCAGTGAGACAGAATCGACATCCCATGGCACAGCCCACCTGGGTTGAGAGGCAGAGGGTCAACCGCTTCTTGTCAGGAATGAGGACGCTTTCAATTCGGTTTCCATCTTCAAGTTGAAAGAGAAACTTTTCTGTCCCGTCCTGACTTTTCTCTGAAAAAGAAGGATGGAGCGTGGAGATGAAACTGATCTCCTGTAATTCCTCACGAAATTTTTTGGAAAGGTTGGTCATCTCAGCAAAGGAGTGGACTCCTTTTTGATAGAGCCACCTGAGGATCTGAACAGCACGGTATTGCTCTTTCCCAAAGGAGGCAATGAAATGCTTAAGTTCATTGGGGCTAAGATTTTTAAGATCGATTTTTTTGAACCCATTTTCCATCACAGATTTAATGACGATGGGAACAGCTCCAGGGCATTGAAGAAATAACTGATTTCAAAAGCAGCGGTTTCAGGGCCATCTGAACCATGGACGATATTTCTCTCAATGTTGGTGGCATATTGGCGTCGGAGGGTTCCTTCTTTGGCTTCTTTCGGGTCTGTCGCCCCCATCAACTCCCTTGTCTTTAAAATCGCATTCTCTCCTTCAAGAACCATTACGACTGAGGGCCCCGAGGACATGAATTGGGTCAGACTTTCGTAAAAAGGTTTCCCCCGGTGGACCGCATAAAACCCCTCGGCCTCTTTCTTGTCCATGAAGATCATCTTTAGCCCAATCACCTTTAATCCATTATCTTCAAAACGCTTGATCACTTCACCGATCAGATTCCTTTTCACCCCATCAGGTTTGACGATTGAAAGTGTCCTCTGCATAATCCCTCCATGGTTTCAGGCGTTTTAGATAAATCTATCTTTCCTACGTCTTTCTTGTCAAGATCATTTAACGAGATCTCTGAAAAAGTCTATAATAAACCATTCTCTATTATAGGAGGGTGTGCTTAATAAGCTTGCTTGCCCGTTACGGGCGGAAGGATATCAATGAAAGATTGTAGGGTAAGGGCTTCTCCCTTACCTCAAGGCGGCTTTTAACTTAACTCCCCCAACCCCCTCTTAAGTTAAGAGGGGGAGAGGGGGAGTTATGAAATTCCGTGATGGAATATAGATCAGATTTTTAGGGCTTGGGCTTGTTCCTTACTTCAAACCTTTTTAGAGAATCTTAAGTTCTCTCAATTCCTCTGCGAGACATTGACAAAGAAGGTTGGATTCGACTATACATAAGATACTTTTTGATAAGGGGAGAGGAAGATGAATCAAAGACCGTCCAATTCTTATGATGTGATCATCATTGGGGGAGGTCCGGCCGGGTTAACCGCTGGCCTCTACACCTCGCGTGCAAGACTAAGAACCCTGCTCATCGAATTAGGGATTTTCGGAGGCCAGATCACGACCACCGAGACCATTGAGAACTATCCTGGTTTTCCAAATGGGATCAGCGGATCTGAACTTGGCCAACTGATGGAAGAGCAGGCCAAGAAATTTGGATTGGAGACAGTCCGTGAAGAGGCCTTGGAGGTAAGATTGGCGGGAGATCAAAAGGTAGTCAAGACTTATGAATCTGAATATGTTTCAAAGGCTCTCATCGTTTCGACTGGAACAGAGTATCGAAGATTGGGCATTCCAGGAGAGGAGGAGTTTATTGGGAAGGGGGTTTCCTTCTGTGCCACTTGTGATGGAGCCTTTTTCCAAGATAGTTCGATTGTGGTAGTGGGTGGAGGGGATTCTGCCCTAACCGAGGCACTCTTTTTAACGAAGTTTGCCAAAGAGGTGACCATCATTCATCGAAGAGATGCCCTAAGAGCCACGAAGATTTACCAGGAAAGGGCATTTGCCAACCCAAAGATAAAGTTTCTGTGGAATTCAGTGGTTCAGGAGATAAGAGGAGATAAAATGGTTCAGTCCATTCTGGTCAGGAATGTAAAGACCAACGAGGTCAAGGAGCTTCCAGTCGAGGGTGTCTTCCTTTTTGTTGGAATAACCCCCAGGACTCAATTTCTAAAAGGATTGGTTGAGATGGATGAAGCCGGATATATTCTTACGAATGAGAATGGCGAGACCAATGTCAAAGGGATATTTGCTGCAGGCGATTGTAGAAAAAAATTGTTACGTCAGATTTCGACTGCTGTGGGAGATGGTGCAACCGCTGCATTTGCTGTAGAGAAGTTTTTAGAGGAGAGAGGAAAGAATTTAAAATGAGGCAAGGGTTTCTATTACGATGTCTCCTATTCGTGGGAATGATTCTATTTCCTTTTTTTGCAATCGGAGAGGAGATAAATGTTGAGGGATGGCCTATCCCAAATTTAAAAGGTCTTCATCCCTATTCTATCTCGGTGAAACGGGTGGATGGAGTAGAGAAGGTGGTTGAGAAGTTCTATACCCCAAATGGTGGCCACATCGCGAGGATCAGTGGAAATGGAAAGGTCTTTGCTTACGCTGTGGATCACGATCAAGAGCCCCCGATTGACTACCTAATCCTTGATATCGATGGGTCAGGAAGATTCATAAAAAAACTTGGCCCCAATGAGAGTTACACCATTCCCGAATGGGTTTCGGATTAGTTTTTTCTTTAAAAATAAATAAATTTTCCTTTTTGGTAACAAAAAAGGGCTATTTTGAAAAGAATCAAAAAATTTCATTTCTAAATAAACCTCACTAAAATCAATAGGTTCAATCCATTTAATCCCTCCGGCATTAAATTTGCTTATAAAAAATTTAGGTAAAATATACATAGAGACCGATAAAGCCAAACCACGAGCAATCGTGGGACGCCTCTTCACCGTAAGGTGGAGGCTCGCTGTTCTTTAATGAACAGTGAGGAAAGCCACGCTTCTGTGCTGAATCGCAATAAGGCACAGGGGAGTGCTTGCACCCTAAATTCCATTCTGAGGATGCCATTTGGGGTGTGAGCACTGGTCCCGAGGATTCGGGATAGCCGGGTTGCCGAAGTCTCGTCCGAGATGGGCAGAAGACTAAAGTTGCGGGCCCGTGGTTTATTTTGCCACGGGCTTTTTTTTCAAGGAGGTGATTTTAGGATGTCTATCGGAAGGTTATGTTCTTTTTATAGAGACTGTGATACACTCCATTTTGGAAAGGGCATAGGATATTGTGATCTTGACTGTGACCGGACGACATGCGATGGAGATCTCTATTTTTGTGAGAAACCTGATTTATTGAAAAAATATCTCTTAGAGCAGAAGAGGAAAGGAGGAGCGGTGGCATGGGAGAGGAAAAGGAATGCCCCCTATTCAGGAGGCCAGAGAGTTTAGGATTGGGCAAGGGGATCGGATATTGTGACATTGACAGCAGTAGCACTGTGTGCGAAGGGGATGTCAAATTTTGTGAGAAGCCCGATGCCTTAAAACAGTACCTTCGACAGAAAATAGAAGAGTTCAACAAGAAAGAAAAGGATGGGGGATAATCACCTCTCTTCTTCTTTGATTTCTTTTAAAAGGCCTTTCTATTTTTACGGAAAGGCCTTTTTATTGACAAACCTCATTAAGAAGGTTATCGTGAATAGAAAGAGATGAATTTGAGGAATGGTTTAGGATGGAGCAGAGGGAGGGGGTGAGCAAGAGATGAGAGATAATGTGGAGAAGGCTTTGGAAAAGATCAGGCCTGCCCTTCGGGCCGATGGTGGAGATATTGAATTGATCGATGTGGTGGATGGAGTCGTTAAAGTCAAACTGACTGGAGCCTGTGGAGGCTGCCCCATGTCGCAGATGACATTGAAAATGGGGGTCGAGAGGATTTTGAAGCAGCAGGTTCCAGAAGTGAAGAGTGTTGAAACCATTTGAGCAAGACCAGGTGGATTCTCACCTCGCACTAAAATGGGGATTCTAAATCTCACCCCACACGCCATTAAGATATTAGAAAGAAGGTACCTGAGGAAGGATGCCCAGGGTCGGGTCATTGAATCCCCTGAGGAGATGTTTGGCCGTGTGGCTCGAAATATTGCTGAAGCAGAATGTCTCTATAAAAACCACACCTCACAGGAGGCCCTTTCTGAGATCTTCTTCAGGATGATGGCCTCCTTTGATTTTCTTCCTAATTCTCCCTGTCTGATGAATGCAGGGAGAGAACTCCAACAGTTAAGCGCCTGTTTTGTTCTCCCTATCGAAGATTCGCTTGAATCCATCTTTGAGACGGTAAAACAGACTGCCCTTATCCATCAAAGTGGCGGTGGGACAGGTTTTTCATTCAGCCACTTAAGACCCAAGGACGATACAGTCCTTTCCACTGGAGGGATGGCAAGTGGACCAGTCTCCTTTATGAGGGTCTTCAATATGGCGACCGAGGTGATCAAACAGGGTGGAACAAGGAGAGGGGCCAACATGGGGGTATTGAGGATTGATCATCCAGATATTATGGAGTTTATCGCCATCAAACAGCAACCCAATGAAATGGAAAACTTCAATCTCTCTGTTGGAGTCACACGAGAGTTCATGGAGTCGTATGAGAAGGATGGGGAGTATGGGTTGATTAACCCGAGAACAAAGAAAGAGGTCAAAAGGCTCAGGGCCAGAGAGGTGATGGAGGCGTTGGTCAAAGGGGCATGGGAGACAGGAGACCCTGGAATACTCTTTTTAGATCGGATTAATGAACAAAACCCAACTCCTAAGTTGGGGGAGATCGAAAGCACCAATCCGTGTGGGGAAGTGCCCCTTCTTCCTTATGAAGCCTGCGTTTTAGGCTCGATCAACCTGTCCCACATGCTGAAAAGAAAGGGTAAAGATTGGGAAGTAGACTTTGAAAAAATTCGAAATACGGTTCGATACGCCATCCATTTCCTGGACAATGTGATCGATGTGAATCAATATCCACTGCCTGAGATTGCCCAGATGACAAAAGGAAATCGAAAGATCGGCTTGGGAGTGATGGGACTTGCCCATTTCCTCATCCGTTTAGGCATTCCTTATCCTTCCCAAAAGGCCTTAGAGGTGGCCAAAGGAGTGATGAGTTTTATTCAATCTCAAGCACGGGAGAGATCCATGGAATTGGCTGAAACGAGAGGGGTCTTTCCCAACTACAAAGGATCTGTTTATGACCACCCCGGAGGGATGAGATTGAGAAATGCTACCCTCACCTCCATTGCCCCAACAGGAACCCTCAGTTTGCTTGCCAACTGTTCCAGTGGCATTGAACCCCTTTTTGCCATTCACTATATTCGAAGAGCACTGGAGGAGATGGAGATTCAGATCACGGATTCCCTTTTTTTGGAATATGGAGAAGAGATGAAATTTCTATCCCCTGAGCTCCTTCAAGCCCTTGCGGAAGGGGCCACCCTTCAGGAATTAAACCAGGTCCCTCAAGAGATCAAGGAGCTGTTTGTCACTGCCTTTGAAATCCCACCAGACTGGCATATTAAAATGCAAGCCGCATTCCAGGAATATACGGACAATGCAGTTTCTAAGACGATCAATTTTCCAAGAAATGCCACCCCGCAGGATATCCTAAAAGCCTTCCTTCTGGCCTATCAGGAGCGTTGTAAAGGCATCACGGTCTATCGGAGCGGGAGTAAAAGGGGTCAGGTGTTGGCCTGTGGAACGAAACAGGTCTGTTGAAAAGACCCGCCCATTGGGCACGGAAGGATGACCCTTTTCCATTTCAGTTTCGGTAAATTTAGACCTTGCTTTAAAACCAACCCATTGTCATTAAAAAAGGGCTTGAAAAAAAGAATGGGCTTTCCTATGATAAAAGTTAAAACATTTTTGAAGGAGGAAGAAAGATGAGGGAAAAGAGTTTGAGGTTAAACCTTTTAATTTTTGCATGCCTTTTGATTGGATTGGGCATCTATGGTTGTGCTGATCTATTTTCCCAGCAAACCATCCGAGAGCGAGGTGTAGAGAGGGAGCAACCCGTCTTAACCTCTTATCGATTTGAAGACATTCCACTGCCCTCTGGGATGACACTCAATCGGAAGGAATCCTTTGTGTATGAGGCAAAGATGACCAAGGCAGGTCTCCTTGTCTATGAGGGAAAAGGGGATATGGAGAAGTTGGCCAACTTCTTTAAAGACCAGATGCCAAATTATCAGTGGCGATTGGTCAGCAATTTTGAACTCCACAACGTGATGCTTATCTTTACAAAGGAGGGCTGGGCAAGTGTCATCTATATTTTGCCTCAGGGTGAAGAAATGAAACGAGTTGAGATAAGAGTAGGCCCCATTGAGCTTAAAACGGTTACGTCCCCTCCTCCACAGAAGAGGTGAGGAAGAAATGCCTCGAATCACGATGACGAAAGGCCCTTGGTTTGAATCTCCCGCCAAGATCAACTTGAGGCTTGAGATTATAGGTAAAAGAGAAGATGGATATCATGAATTAAGGACGATCTTTCAAAAGATCAGTCTTTACGATAGACTCCTCTTCACCCTAAAAAAGGAGAAAGGGATTTCCATCACCACCGATCAACCAGGACTCCCTGTCGGAAAGAGGAATTTGGTTTACCGAGCTGCTCAATTGATGATCGAAAGATCAGGCTTTCAAGGTGGAATCCATATTCAGATTGACAAAAAGATCCCCCTGGGGGCAGGACTGGGAGGGGGGAGCAGTAATGCAGCCACTACGTTTAAAGCCCTCAACCAACTTTTTGAAGCGAAACTCAATGAGAAAGAACTGATGATTTTGGGAAAAGAGGTTGGGGCAGATGTCCCCTTCTTTTTTCTGAAAGGGGCAGCCATTGGTTATGGCATCGGTGAAAAGTTAAAGGAGATTAGACTTCCAGACCTCTGGTATATCCTCATCTATCCAAACTTTGAAGTTTCCACAGCCTGGGCCTACCGGAATTACGTATTGACAAAAAGGAAATTTCAGATTAATCTTCATCAGTTGCCAAAACGTCCTGAAGAAGTTTCAAAAATTCTTTGGAATGATTTAGAGGAGGTCGTTTCAAAGAAATTTCCACAAGTCTTTAGGATGAAAGAAATGCTCTATTCGGCGGGTGCTGAAGGGGCCTTAATGACAGGAAGTGGCCCAACCGTTTTTGGAATATTTTCAAAAGAAAAGAGTGCGAAGGAGGCTTTTAGAAAAGTAGAACAAATGGCCAAAGGGGAAGGCTGGTCAGTTCTAAAAGCACATAATATCCCTGTTTAGGGTTTTATGGAAAGGGTGCTATGAAATTCAATACCTAAAAGTCCATGTAGGATGAGTGGTTGCATGGCAAGGGGGAATTATGGAAGTGACAGAAGTGAAAATTTTTCCCGTCCAGGAAGATCGGCTTAAAGCCTATGTGGCAATAACTTTCGATAACTGTTTCGTCATCAGAGATTTAAAAATCATTCACGGAAATAATGGATTGTTTGTGGCGATGCCAAGCAAGAAGAGAAAAGACGGGACCTATAGAGATACAGCCCACCCCCTCAATAATGAGACCAGGCAGAAGATTGAATCGATCGTTTTAGCGGAGTATAATAAAGAAATTCAGAAAATAGGTCAAAGATAATCAAACAACAATAATTCGTCATACACAGAGTAAACTTCTGAAAAGTCCAGATGTTGGACTTAGGAGACTGGGGTGTCGTCAAGCGGTAAGACACAGGTCTTTGGAACCTGGATTCGGAGGTTCGAATCCTCCCACCCCAGCCAATCATTGGTTGTTCTCAGTTTCTGAAATTTTAGATGGAGAGGGTCTCATGTTGAGAAAAAGAATCTCTCATGAAGGTGAAGGGAATCTGGATTGGTTAAGAATCTTTACGGGAAATTCAAATCCCGAGTTGGTAAGGAAGATCTGCCAGACCCTCAACACATCCTTAGGAAAATCGGTGGTGAAGTTTTTTAGCGATGGGGAGATCAATGTAGAGATCCACGAGAGCGTTCGAGGGATGGACGTCTTTGTCATCCAATCGCTTTGCGCCCCTGTTAATGACAATCTAATGGAACTTCTCATTTTAATTGATGCTCTCAAAAGGGCCTCTGCCGAAAGGATTACAGCGGTTCTTCCTTACTTTGGATACGCAAGGCAAGACCGTAAGGTCCTTCCCCGTGCCCCTATTTCTGCCAAACTGGTGGCGGATTTGATCACCACTGCAGGGGCATCTCGAGTCCTTACCGTGGACCTCCATGCAGGTCAAATTCAGGGGTTTTTTAACATCCCAGTGGATCATCTTTTTGCCGCTCCTGTCCTCTTGGAGTATCTGAAACAACTCAAGGATGATATTGTGATCGTATCCCCTGATGCTGGAGGGGTGGAAAGGGCTCGGGCCTATGCAAAACGAATTGATGCTTCACTGGCCATCATCGACAAGCGAAGAGAGACGCCTAATGTGGCACAGGTGATGAATATCATTGGAGATGTAAAGGGTATGAATGCCATCTTGGTTGATGATATGGTCGATACAGGAGGGACTCTGGCTCGGGCTGCCTATGCCTTGGCTGAAAAGGGGGCAAAGTCTATCTCGGCCTGTTGTACCCATGCTGTTCTCTCGGGGCAGGCTGTTAAGGTTATTGCAGAATCACCTATTCAGGAAATGATCGTCACCGATACCATACCCCTCCGAAAGGAGGCCCAATCTTGTTCAAAGATCAAAGTTCTTTCAATCTCTGAACTATTGGCGGATGCGATCCGCAGGATTTATGAAGATGAGTCTGTCAGTTGTTTATTTGTTTGAAACGATAATGGGCCGAGGTAGTTCAAGGCATTGCTTTAATATACCCACATTTACAATAACGTGAGACAGGAAGGAGTAATCTATGGAAAGACCCCTCATCAAAGCAGAGGTTCGGGAGGAGGCTGGAAAGGAGAGGGCAAAAAAACTGAGGACAGAAGGTCTAATTCCAGCCATTCTATATGGACCTCGGACAACATCTATTCCCCTGGTTCTGGATTCAAAAGAATTTTCCAAGGCCCTTCGGACCGAAGCAGGAGAGAATGTCCTGATCGATCTCGACATTCGAAAAGGGGATGAATCTCAGAGAAAAGTGGTCATGGTCAAAGAGATTCAATTTGATCCTCTCAAAAGAATGATGCTTCATACAGACCTTTATGAAGTGGCTATGGACGAAATGATTACGGTTGAAGTCCCCATCCACCTGGTTGGAAAGGCAGAGGGAACGAAGTTAGGGGGAATTCTGGAACAGATTAGAAGGGTCATCCAAATTCAATGCCTTCCAGGAAATATTCCAAAATCCGTGGATATTGATGTAAGCCATTTAAAGATTGGTGATTCCATTCACGTCCAGGATATTCAAGTAGAAAATGTCAAGATCGTGGCAGATTCTAACTTTACTATTGTGACCGTGGTGCCCCCCACAGTGGAGGAAAAGGTGGTTGAGGCTGTTCCACCTGAAGTAGAGGAGGGGGCAGAGGTGAAAGAGAAGGTTGAAGAGGAGAAATAACCAGATGTGAACATCATCTTTGGGCTTGGAAATCCAGGGGTTCGCTATCGAAAAACCCGGCACAACATTGGGTTTCAGATTGTGGACCGACTGGCAGAAAAATATCATATTCGCCTCTCATCCAAGCGGTTTAAGTCCCTTTATGGAAAAGGATGGATTGATGTGAAGGAAGTCATCCTGGCTAAACCCATGACCTATATGAATCAGAGTGGAGAGGCCGTCCGAGAGGCACTCAATTTTTTTCGCCTCTCAGTGGAGGATTTGATCATTGTTCATGATGATTTAGACCTTCCCTTTGGAAGGTTTCGGTTTAAACGAAAAGGAGGCGATGGAGGGCATCAAGGAGTTCGGTCCATCACCGAATCTTTGAATCAAAATAACTTTTTGAGATTGAAAGTTGGGATTGGAAGGCCTCCTGAGGGGATGGATCCCTCAGAATATGTTCTGAGCCCATTTGATGAAATTGAACAGTCCAAGTTGGAAGAGGTGATCTCAAGAGGTGTAGAATCGATCGAAGTCCTGCTCCGTGAAGGGCTTGAAAGAGCGATGAACCAATTTCAAAAAAAACAAGGCGTTATCAATTTAGCCCTAAAAAAATCTAAACTCATTTAAAAGAAAACCAAGCACCCCTTTAGGATCCCTTTAAATTTATATTCTAACCAAAAAAGGAGAGAGAACAATGGATTGGGTATGGATATCTGTGATCTGCGGGATTTTGGGATTTGCGACCGTTATCTATTTCGTTCGGTATGTGCTCAAACAATCTCAAGGAACAGAGAGAATAAAAGAGATCTCAGGCGCCATTCAGGAAGGGGCCTTGGCCTTTATTCACAGGGAATATCGGACAGAGATCATTGTGATTATCGTCGCGGCTATTATTTTAGCCCTTATCCCTGCCTTGGGCTGGAAAACCAGTATTGCCTTTATCTTTGGGGCCCTTTGTTCAATGGGGGCAGGCTATGCTGGAATGAACATGGCTATCCGTTCAAACGGAAGGACAACCGCAGCAGCCAAAGAGAGTTTGAATCAAGGGCTGAGGGTTTCTTTTCGGGGTGGAGCGGTCATGGGATTGACCGTGGTGAGTATTGGGGTGATCGGATTGTCTGTCCTTTATTTTGCATGGCATAAGGATCCAAATTTCTTGGCCGTCATTCCAGCCTTTGGAACTGGAGCCTCTTTGGTTGCTCTCTTTGCTCGTGTGGGTGGAGGCATTTTTACCAAAGGAGCGGATGCAGGTTCAGATCTTGTGGGCAAGGTCGAGGCCGGCATCCCCGAGGATGACCCAAGAAATGCTGCCGTCATTGCTGATTTTGTTGGGGATAATGTAGGGGATGTCTGTGGGATGGGGGCAGACCTTTTTGAATCCTATGTGGAAACTGTCGTGGCAGCCATGACCCTTTGTATTGTTGGGGTTGTAGTGGCTCCAGAGGCCATTGCCCCTTGGGTGGCAAGGTTATTCCCTTCGAAATCCCCAGAGGCCTCATTGCAAGCTGCCTGGTGGCTTCCAATGCTCATTATGGCAGGAGGTATTATAGCCTCCATCATGGGTTGTTTCTTTGTAAGAGTCGGAGAGAAGGTGGAAATGGCTGCTCTTTTGGGTGCCCTCCGTCGAGGGACGCTCAGTGCCTCCATCTTGACTGCAGTTTTTGCCTTTATCATTATTCAACTTCTCAATGCCCAAATGGGTCTATTTTGGTCTGTTCTGGCAGGGTTAATCGCAGGCGTTCTCATGGGAGAGAGTACAAATTACTATACCTCCTACGCCTTTAAACCTACAAGAGAAATCTCTGAAGCCTCCACCTTCGGAGGTGGAGCAACCATGGTTCGTGGTTTTGCTGTCGGGTTAGTGAGTGCATGGCCTCCGGTCTTATTAGTTGCTATCGCCACCATTATTGCTTTCTATTTTGCGAGTTTTTATGGGGTAGCCATTGCCGCGGCAAGTATGTTGTCCACCCTTGGAGTTACCTTAGCGACTGATGCTTATGGTCCGGTTGCTGATAATGCAGGGGGCATTGCCACTATGGCCGAACTCCCTCCCGAGGTCCGGGAACGAACGGATGCCTTAGATTCTCTTGGGAATACCACGGCGGCAACAGGGAAGGGTTTTGCGATTGGTGCAGCCGTTTTGAATGCCCTTGGCCTCATTCTTTCCTACGCCCTGGCTGCTGGTTTGGTGACCGTTACTGCAGAGGGAAAGATCACGGCTCCACCAGAGTTGAGTCTGCTTTCTCCTTCGGTCATTGTCGGAATTCTGATCGGAGCCTTGATTCCAGCCGTTTTTGTGGCCGTCACCATGAAATCGGTTGGGGTTACAGCAGGATTGATCGTCGAAGAAGTCCGAAGGCAGTGGCGAGAAATCCCTGGACTCAGGGAAGGAAAGGCCAAAGCCCAGTATGACCGGTGCGTGGATATTTCAACCCGAGCAGCCCTAAAGGAGATGTTAGCCCCTTCGATTATGACCATCATTGTTCCGATTCTGGTGGGGGTGATCCTTGGAAAATACGCCTTGGGAGGATTTCTTATCAGTTCGCTGGCCACGGGGTTTATTCTCGCCATCACGCTTAACAATGCGGGCGGTGCCTGGGATAATGCTAAAAAATGGATTGAAGCAGGTCATTTTGGCGGAAAGGGCTCCGATGCCCATAAGGCTGCGGTCGTGGGGGATACAACAGGTGACCCAATGAAAGATACTGCAGGGCCATCCCTTAACATTATGCTAAAGTTGATGTCCGTGATCTCGTTGTTATTGGCACCGGTCCTTACCCATTTCCACGGGTTATTCTAAATTCTTTTACTCTCCCTTTTCGATTTCCATAAAGATCTTTCCGTGGTGAAAGATCCTTACCCCTCCAGTCTCTTCAGAGACCACAATGGCCAGGGCATCGGTCAGGCTGGTAATCCCTGCAGCAGCCCGGTGGCGGCTCCCAAGACCCAACGGGATCTCAATATTTTCTCCAGAGGCATCGAGGTGCCGTCCTGCTGCCAGGATCACCCCATCCTCCCTAAAGATAAAGGCTCCATCAATCGAAGAAAATTCCTTTACAGTCTCTTTAAGTCGAGGGTCTAAAATATTTCTTTCCTCCTCGGGATATCCTTGAAAAGGATTAATCACCATTGGGTGTGAGAATTTAAGGACATCCTCATGTCTTCCTAAAACAAAGATTGTTCCTACTGGTTTTCTCCCTTCTTTTCCTTCAATAGAGAGGTCTAAGGCAAGGTTCAAGACGGTTTCAAAAACATCGGGCCTTACAATCTCAGAAAGCACAGGGAGATCGGCAGAGGAGATGATTTCAAATTCCTTTCCAAATTCAAGAATGAGAAGGTTATCGAGGAGTTTGGACTGGGGGATGCCAGAGAGGCAAATCCATTTATCTCCTTTTTTAACCAACCCTTCGGATAGGGCCTGAATAATCGCCATCTTAACCTGATTGGTCCGACCCAAAGGGATATCCGGAATCCTCAATACTTTTTTGAAGATAGAACTTGCTTCTTCATAGGAAGACCGATTCTTGATCGCCAGAATGATCTCCGCCTGTTTCTCTTGAGCAAGCTTTGCCAGTGCCTCATAATCCTCAATGATATCGGCGTAGATGAGAACCCCTTCAGCCCGAACCTTCTTCGCCAAGGAACAGGCTGTTTCTACCATAATCCGATTCTGTTGCTTCACGGTCTCCTCCTTATGCCTTCCTTCGAAAGCGACTTTTCCAAAGAGAGGGCTTTATTTTCTTAATTTTTTATTATACATATAATTAACCAGAAAATAAAGGGAAGGGTTGAAAATCCCATTAATAGTTAGGTGTAAGATAAGGGCTTGTTCCCTACTTAAAACCCTTCGTAAGTTTTTTAGACCTTTTAGTGAATGTTTAGGGAAAGCAAATGGGGTTTCGGTGCGGTATCATTGGCCTTCCAAATGTTGGAAAATCGACGATCTTTAATGCTCTTACGTCCGCAGGGGCCCAAGTGGCTCCCTATCGCTTCTGTACGATCCATCCCAATATTGGGATTGTTCCTGTTCCAGACGAAAGGCTCAATAGAATTGCCCAATTGATCCACCCTAAAAAAGTGACTCCAACCACCCTCGAATTCTTCGATATTGCTGGGTTGGTAAAAGGGGCAAGCCAGGGTGAGGGTTTAGGGAATCAATTCTTAGACCATATCCGAAATGTTGATGCCATTGCACACACGGTCCGTTGTTTTGCCAATGAAAATGTAGCGCATGACTTTGGTTCGATCGATCCCGTACGAGACATCGAGGTGGTCAACACTGAACTCCTCTTGGCTGACCTACAAACCTTGGAGAGACGAATGGCCAAAGTAGAGAAGCTCCGACGGGTAGGTTCAAAAGAGGCCTCCTTGACCTTAGAGGTCTACCAAGAGGTCCATCACACCTTAAACCAAGGGCTGTGGCCGAACCATCTAAGGTTCACAGGTGAGAAAGAAGCCATCTTTTTAGACCTTCATCTGCTTACAGCCAAGCCGATCTTTTATGTAGCCAATGTTGACCAGAAAGGACTGAGAGGGGAAACCCCATTCTTGGAATCTTTGACCCAGTGGGCAAAAAAGGAAGGAAGCCCGGTGGTCATCATCTGTGGTGATCTGGAGGCAGAGATTGCTGAATTAAAAGAAGAGGAGCGGGAGGAGTTCCGAAGAGAACTGGGATTGGAAGGGTCGAGCCTTGAGAGATTGATCAAAGTGGGATACGATATTTTGGGGTTGATTACTTTTTATACCACCGTCAGTTCTGAATTGAGGGCGTGGACAGTAAAAAAGGGGACTCCTGCTCCTCAGGCAGCAGGTAAGATCCATAGTGATATGGAAAAAGGGTTTATCCGTGCTGAAGTCATTTCGTTTTCAGATTTTATGGCCTGTGGTTCTGAACATATAGCGAGGGAGAAGGGGCTTTTGCGATCTGAAGGAAAAGATTATATCATTGGGGATGGTGAGATCGTCCATTTTCGATTTAATGTTTAGAGGGAGGGGTGGTTAAAATGAAATTTTTAAGATATCTCTTCCACATGATTCCAGTATTATGGTATTTCATCAAAGATTTAGTTTGGGAAAGAGTTTCTTTTGAAGAGACCCGTACCAACTACCTTTTTGGAAAGGCTCATGCCTTTGATGATGCAGACCTCTTTGAGAAGGCCATAGGAATCTATAAAACGATAATGGACCAGAATCCAAATAGTCTTCCCGCACTTTTAGGGCTCGGTGGAATCTATTTTCGTAGAGGACGATATGATCAGGCGATTCAATATTATGAAAACGCAATTCGGAAAAATCCGAAGCACTATTTAGCCCATTATTGGTTGGCCATGTGTTTTTGCAAATTACACCGCTATCATGCCGCCATCAACACCCTTGAAGAAGTGATTGGATTCTTACCCACCTTTAAAGATGCCCTCAACCTTATGGGAGAGTGTTATGAAAAAATTGGAGAGGGAGCTAAAGCCGAACACTGCTACCTCAAAGCCATCAGCGTTGATCCCAATGGAATCATCCTTCATCGGGGGATAGGGAACCCCAAATCTCAAGAAAACTGGGAAGAGAGAAGGATAAAACATTGATGAGACTCTTTGAAGGAGGGGTCTTTGAAACAAACGATAGGGAGGGAGTGGAGGTCATTGACCTTTCTTCTCATTTCCCTTATTTTTTGCAGAGAGAAATTTTTCTTCATCCATAATCCTTGGGGAGATTCCACGAAATCCACCCAAGGCTGGATCAGGGGGGAGTAGAATCCAGGCAATCCCTAATTCTTCATCTTTTTTGATAATTTCATCATCGGATTGTAATTTTTTCATGATTCAACGTTTCGTAAGATAGAGACCGACCTTTTAGAGAACCAATGATTTGGGTCGTCAAGGAGTTCACAACTTATCAAACCCTTGATATGGGGATCGAACGGGTGAGATTCCCTATCCGCGTGGAGATTGAATTCAAGCAGGAGGGAATCCACCCTTTTCGCGACTCTCTTAGGAAAAAGGTCCTTTACAACAAACCTTTTCTCCTAAGGCGCTACCCCCATTTAAAAGAAGAAGAGTTGGACCTCCTGGTTGAAGAAAGGGTCAGGAAGGCCATTGAGGATTATTTCCCCTTTTCAGAGGAAGAGGCCTCTTCTTTCCCGATGGCCAATTTGGATTTAAGTTCGCTAAAAAAATAGACAAGCATCCCTACCCCGATGAGAATTAATAGAGCAGGGACAATGGCCATGAGCCCTTTGACGAACATGCTCCACCAGGTGACCAAAAGGATGATCCCTACAATCACGACCACGACTCCAACCACGATTCCCAATACATTCGACACATTCATCACCTCCTTCGAAATAGGGTTTAGTGCATTAAAAAATTATCAGACAGGAAGGGATAAGTCAAGATTTATTTCTCTTTTTTAGAACAGGTGAATGGGGTTAGGGTAACTATCGTCCGGAAGAGGGATTTGCTATGGCAAAAACCATGAAGGGAAGATCCATCGCAAGCCTACGGGATCTAAGCCGAGAGGAAATCGAAGAGATTCTAAAAACTGCTGTGTTGCTGAAATCTCAGCTTCGAAATGGCTTGGAACATCCTCTATTAAAAGGAAAGACCCTGGCAATGATCTTTGAGAAACCCTCCACAAGGACCCGAGTCTCCTTTGAAGTAGGGATGTGGCAGTTAGGAGGATATGCCCTTTATCTAAGCACAAGCGATCTCCAGTTGGGAAGAGGGGAGAGTGTTGCGGATACCGCTCGCACCCTTTCCCGCTATGTGAACGGGATCATGGCAAGGGTCTTTAATCATCAGACGATTGTCGACCTGATTAAATATTCCAGCGTTCCTGTCATCAATGGACTTTCAGACTTTACGCATCCCTGTCAGGGACTTGCTGACTTATTTACCATTTATGAAAAGAAGAGGAGATTTTCAAGATTGAAACTTGCTTACATTGGCGACGCAAACAATGTTGCCCACTCCCTTATCTATGGATGTGCTAAGATGGGGATGAACATGACGCTTGGATGCCCTGAAGGATATGGTCCCAACTCAGAAGTCGTAACAGAGGCAAAAAAAGAGGCCAGAAAGAATGGGGGCGAGATCGTGGTGACTCATGATCCAAAAGAGGCCATCAGAGATGCCGACATTGTCTATACGGATGTTTGGACCAGCATGGGTGAGGAAAAGGAGCATCCGAAGAGGGTAAAGATATTTAAACCCTATCAAGTCAATTCAAAGTTGGTGGAGTTGGCAAAGAAAGATTATCTCTTCATGCATTGCCTTCCTGCTCATCGAGGCGAAGAGGTGACGGATGAAGTTGCCGATTCGAAACATAGTATCATTTTCGATCAAGCGGAGAATAGATTGCATACCCAGAAGGCCCTCATGGTCCTTGTGATGTAGGAGATAAAAGTAGAAGAGAAGTCGTATGGATCTTTTAATCAAGAAGGCAACCTTGGTGACTCAAGCATTAACCTCTTTGGGGACGTTGGATGTCTTAGTGGCTGAGGGAAGGATCAGAGAGATTGGATCCGATATCCAGGCCCCCCACGCAACGATTATTGATGCGGAAGGGAAATTTTTGGTTCCAGGGTTGGTGGACGTTCATGTCCATTTCAGGGAACCCGGCCAGACCGAAAAGGAAGATCTTAAAAGCGGTTCATCCGCGGCCGCTGCGGGCGGGTTTACTACCGTTGTAGCCGAACCCAATACAAACCCTCCGATTGATACACCTATTCGTCTTCATCGTCTGTTGGAGAGCGCAAAGAAAAGGAGTTTAATCAACTTTTTTTCCAAGGCTGCCATGACAAGGGGTATGAGGGGAGAAAGATTGACGGACATTGCCAAATTAAAAGAGGCAGGAGCAATCGCCCTTTCTGACGATGGAAATCCTATTCCGACCTCAAGGCTCATGCGAAACATCCTCATAAAAGGAAGGGAGAATGGAATCCTGATCACCCCTCATTGTGAAGAGTCTCCCTTATATCGAGAAAAAATCTTAATGAAAAGGAGGGGAGTAGGAATAGGCGAGAGCCCCTATACCTCTGAAGCCAGATTTATCAAGCGGGATATCGAATTGGCAGAAAGGACAGGAGGACACCTCCATATCTCACATGTAAGCCTTGCGGAGTCAGTCGAGTTGATTGCAAAGGCAAAAAAACGAGGGGTGACTGTAACCGCAGAGGCCACCCCACATCATCTCCTCTTGACAGAGAAGATGGCAAAAGAGATTGGGACCAATGCCAAAGTGAACCCACCCCTTAGGTCAGAGGAGGATGTTTTGGCACTGAGGGAGGGATTGGCAAGTGGAGTAATCGATATCATTGCCAGCGACCATGCGCCCCATACCCCTGAAGAGAAGAATCGAGATTGGGAGGAGGCTCCTTTTGGGATTATTGGTCTCGAAACTACATTGGGTCTGGTGCTCACCTTTTTGGTCAGGCCAGGAATTTTAACCCTCTCTCAGGCAATTGAGAAGTTGACCATTACTCCTGCCAGAATTTTTGGGCTCGATCCTTTGGGAGTGGGCCAACTCAAAGTGGGGATCAAAGCCGATTTGACCCTGATCGATTTTGAAAAAAAATGGAGGGTGGATGTAAATAGATTCTATTCAAAGGGTAGAAATTGTCCCTTTGACGGATGGGAATTACAGGGAAAAGCGATCCTGACCATCGTAGGAGGACAAATCGTGGCTAAGGATGGCCTTATCGTTCAAGAGATCCATTCGAGGAGAATTTAGGAGCATTTAGGCCGAGGGGAGGGGGAGAATGATTAGTTTGAAAGGAAAAGATATACTTCATGGGAATCAATTTTCGAAGAAAGAGGTAGAGGGCATTATCAGGGTCGCAGACCAATTTGCAAAAGAACTTAAGAAAAGAGACTCCATCCCTCTATTAAAGGGGAAGATACTGGCCACTCTTTTTTTCGAGCCGAGCACACGGACCCGTCTCTCTTTTGAGACAGCGATGCTGAGACTTGGGGGAGGAGTGATCGGCATGGGCTCGGTTGAAAGTTCCTCGGTAGCAAAGGGTGAAACCCTGACAGACACAATTCGTACAGTCTCACAATATGCAGACCTGATTGTCCTCAGGCATCCCCAAATCGGTTCAGCCAAGGTAGCAGCAGATGTCTCTTCTGTCCCAGTCATCAATGCAGGAGATGGGGCAGGACAGCATCCTACTCAAGCCCTGCTCGATGTCTATACCATCTATAAAGAATTGGGCTCCCTAAAGAACCTGACTGTCTCCCTGGTGGGAGATTTAAAATATGGAAGGACCGTCCATGCCCTGGTTGAACTGCTATCTCTTTTTGGAGCAAGACTCTATTTTGTTACACCTGAAAGCCTCCGGATGCCAGAGGAGATCACCCTTCATCTAAGAGAAAAGGGGATAGAAGTTTTAGAGAGCAACGATATGTTAAAGGCCGCTAAAGAAAGCGATCTCATCTACATGACCCGAATTCAGAAAGAACGTTTTGGAAACCTGATGGAATATGAACAAGTGAGAGGAAGTTATGTCATTGACAAAAAATTCCTTGAAAATCTTAAAAAGAAGGTTCTCCTTCTTCATCCTCTTCCAAGAGTGGATGAGATTAGTTCAGAGGTGGATGATTATCCTGGTTCAGCCTATTTTAGACAGGTTCAAAATGGAATCTTTGTCCGAATGGCACTGCTTTCCATGGTTTTTGGGAAGAGATAACATCCAAAAAACCCCCATAAATCATCTTGACATTTTCAAAAGATTTGTATAAAAGGGGGACATGATGTTGAGACTCGAAGAGATAGAGAGGAAGGTTTGGGAGGAAGAGAAACTCTTCCTGATGAAACAGGTTGGAATTCTCCTCATTAAAAACGATGCAATCAAATTTGGAGACTATATTTTAGCCTCAGGAAAGAGGAGCCCCTACTATATTGACTTGAGGCAAACCATCTCCAGCCCCATTACCATGGACTGGATTGCCAACTCCCTTACTCGAATTATTCTTAATGAGGTGAGCCGAGATAGGGTGGATAAAATCTTAGGTGTCCCCACCGCAGGGGTCCCTTTTGCAACGGTTGTCAGCCAAAAACTTGGAATCCCCCTCATCTACTACCGTCAAGCCCGAAAGGAACATGGGGTCAGAAAAAAGGTGGAAGGGATCCTCGAGAGAAATGATCGGGTTCTGATCATTGATGATCTCATTACCACGGGTGAGAGTGTGATTGAGGCAGCAGAGGTAGTCAGGGATCAGGGAGGGTTGGTGAACGAATTAGTGGTGCTTTTAGACCGTGAACAGGGAGGGGTCCAGAGGCTTCGAGCAGCACGAATCGAACCTCATGTTCTTTTCAAGATCACAGACGCATTGAGATGGCTACATACGGTGGGTCTGATTGAGGATAAGGTTTACGAAACGGTAATAAACTACATTGAAGAAGAGAGCAAACCCTCCCAACTTCCACCTTCCTCTTAAGATTTTACCCATTCATTGATCTACCCCAAATCCATCTGAAATGGAATCGGGTAATCCCCTGTGAAACAGGCATAACAAAAATGCTCAGCCTCCGATTTAACACATTTTTTTAATCCATTTAAACTTAAATAATTTAAGGAGGTTGCATTAATAAACCTCTGAATTTGCTTTACATTTAAAGAAGAGGCAATCAACTCCGATCTCTTAGGGGTATCGATTCCAAAAAAACAAGGATGAGTAATTGGGGGTGAACTGATCCTCATGTGAACCTCTTTAGCCCCTGCATTGCGGAACATCTTGATGATCTTACGGCTGGTGGTCGCCCTGACTATAGAGTCATCAACGGTAACGATTCGTCTGTTTTTAAGTAACTCTTTTACTGGATTCAGTTTGATCTTCACCCCAAAGTGACGGATCCTTTGTTCAGGTTCAATGAAGGTCCGTCCAATATAGTGGTTTCTGATCATTCCCAATTCGAGAGGAATCTTCGATTCAAAGGCATAGCCCAGTGTCGCAGGAAATCCTGAGTCTGGAATGGGGACAACCATATCCACCTCTGCAGGGGATTCCTTCGCCAGTTGAATTCCTAATGATTTTCTTACCTCATAGACACTTCGGTTAAAGATAAAACTATCCGGTCTTGCGAAATAGATAAATTCAAAGATGCACTGGTGGATGGGTCGGTGAGGAAAGGGTTTAAAGGATTTGACTCCATCCTCATTGATTAAGAGAATTTCGCCTGGTTCGATCTCCCTTAGAAATTTGGCGCCGATCAGGTCAAAGGCGCAGGTTTCCGAGGCAATCACAGGTGAGTCTTTTAGTTGGCCCAATACCAAGGGTCTAAAGCCATGAGGGTCACGGACTGCCACCATCTCCCTTTCTGTCAAAAAAAGAAGGGAGTAAGCCCCTTCGACTTTTTTTAAGGCATGAATTACCCTGTCAACAAACTTCTTCTCCTTCGCTCGAGCAATAAGGTGGACAATCACCTCAGTATCCATATTGGACTGAAAGATAGAGCCTTGCGATTCGAGTTCGCTTCGAATAAAAAGGGCATTGGTCAGGTTTCCATTGTGGCAAATCGCCATCCCTCCCTTTGAATATTCAACGACAAAAGGCTGGGCATTCTTTAGTTCACTTGAACCCGCAGTGGAATATCGAACGTGGCCGATGGCACTACTGCCAGGAAGTTTTTTTAGAACCTCTCGGGTAAAAATCTCTGAAACCAGCCCCATCTGTCGATGATGATAAAGTTTTTTCTCATCCGATGAGACAATCCCAGCGCTTTCTTGTCCACGGTGTTGCAAAGCATAGAGGCCTAAGTAGGTATGGTTGGATGCTTCAGGGTGGTTATAGATGCCAAAGATTCCACACATTCCAGAATAGTTATAATTGGTTGAAATAATATTGTCAATGAAACACCAAGAGATTTCTGAAAAAGTATATCAACCATTCTTCAATATGGAAGGGAAAAAACTTCCTGCCCATATCGGGCGGGCAAATTCCTATAAATGATTGTAGGGTAAGGGTTTGTCCCTTACCGATATTCGGTAAGCCCCAAGGGCTTACCCTACAAAAAACTCATCTATAAGGGGTTTCGCTAAAAATTTTCTTAAAACGATGATTAGCCAATTAAAATGATCAATTCCCGCATCTTACCCTCCCATATAAAAAGAACTTTTTTAGAAGTTTCACAAAGGTGAGATTATTTTGACTTAAGTGAAAAATTTTTGTAAGTTTAAAGAGACCATCAAACCATTTTTAAACAAGGAGGATAGAGATGAAAGTATTAGGAATTTTGGGTAGTCCAAGAATAGGGGGAAATAGCGACATTCTATTGGATGAGGCCTTGGCAGGAGCAAGGGACTTAGGGGCAAAGGTGGAGAAGATCGCCTTATATAAGAAGAAGATTGCTGGATGCCTTGATTGTGGAAAGTGTAATGAAACCGGAGTCTGTGTGATCAAGGATGATATGCTTTTAATTCAAAAGAAGATACTTGAGGCAGATGCTGTGATTCACAGTGTTCCTGTCTATTTCTGGTCCATGACTGCTCAAATGAAGGCCTATCTTGACCGCTGGTGCGCCTTTTTTGATGGAGATTGGAGAATTCACAAATTCTACTTTCCCAAAATGAGCAAAAAGAAGATTGGAGTGATCACCCTCTGCGGAGATCCCGATGTCTCCATAGGCGATCCGATCATTAAAAGTTTTAAGAATACCTGTGATCTTTCAGGGTTGAAATGGCTGGGTGCAGTGAGGGCCTCTGCCTTCCAGAAAGGGGAGATTTCAAAAAACAGTAAGGCTAAAAAGCAAGCCTATCAATTAGGCCAAAAAGCCACTCGGGATTAAACCCTTTAAACGATCAGGTGACGTTTTTAGAATCCACCCCAGGTTCTCTGTGGCCTTTACCCGGGGTTTTTCCATCTTAATTTTATGTAGACTAATCCTTTAAGATTTAGTAAACTCTCAGTCGTTGAATACCCTGCCCAGAGAATAAAGGATGGATGAGTCACTCAACCATTTTAAATTTGCCCGATTTAGTTTTTTTCTAAAAGCCATTGGGGATATAGTTCTCCCCCTATATAAAGGCTCTACGCTGAGGGGTGCCTTTGGTCACGTCTTTAAAAAAGTTGTCTGTATTAATAGAGAAAAAGTGTGTAATCAGTGTCTCCTAAAAAACAAATGCGTCTACTCTTATGTGTTTGAGACTCCTCCCCCTCCCGATTCCTCGAAAATGAGAAAATATCCTTATGTTCCGCATCCTTTTGTTATCACACCTCCTCTGGAAAAGAAGCAGGATTATAAGCGAGAGGATCCCATCTTTTTTCAATTGGTTCTCATTGGGAAATGTATCGATTTTCTTCCTTATTTCATCTATACATTCGATGAACTTGGAAAGATGGGAATTGGTAAGGGGAGAGGGGAATACCAACTCCAAGAAGTAAGACTCCTACACCCGGGTCAGAATGAGGGAATTATCTATTCCGATCGAGATAAAATTCTTCATACTCATTTTAAAGCAATTCAGATAGATAACCTTCAACCCATTGCCCCTTCACCATCCACCTTATACCTAAATTTTTTGACCCCCACCCGATTAAAATATGATGAGCGGTTATCTCCATTTCTTGAATTCCACATTCTTTTTAGAAATCTCTTAAGAAGAATATCTCTTTTATCTTATTTTCATTGTGGTGAAGAGCTCGATGTCGATTTTAAAGCCCTGATTGATAGAGCTAAAAAGATAAAACTCATAAGATCGGATTTAAGATGGTCTGATTGGGAACGTTATTCAAATCGTCAATCTACAAAAATGAAAATGGGAGGCTTAGTTGGGGAAATTCTTTTCGAAGGCGATTTTAAACCCTTTATGCCCTACCTTCTTCTTGGGGAGTATATTCACGTTGGAAAGGGAACAAGTTTTGGGCTCGGCAAATACAAAATCTTAAATCTCGGATCTTGAATTTATTTTAATTTTTGAAACATTGCTGAAATATTTTTTTGGTTTTCAATCCCTTCATTTTTTACTATGATAAGCAAAAAACTTATCTTTTTCCTCTCCAACGATTCATTGTGAGGCAAAGAGGGCTTTTGTGGATCAAAAATCTTTTAAAGAAATTTTGATCTTTGTAATTGGGACAACCCCACAAATTATTACCGAAATCCTCTATGCTCTTACCCAAAATCTAAAACCTCCTATCATTCCTGAAGAAATTCATATTATTACTACTTCTAACGGGAAAATGAAAATTGAAGAAGAGTTAATCACAAGAGGGCGGCTTTCAACCTTTTTTAAAGAATTTGGGCTTCCTGAACTAACTCTATCTAAGGATTCCATTCATGTCATTCCAGGAGAAAATGGAGAATTTCTCGAGGATATAAGGGAAACTTCCCATAATGAGAGGGTTGGGGATTTCATTGTGAATTTCATAAGGGATAAGACCATGGATCCGAATGTTCGACTCCATTGTTCCCTGGCAGGAGGCAGAAAGACCATGTCTTTTTATCTCGGTTCAGCCCTTCAGCTTTTTGGTAGGCCTTGGGATAAACTCTACCATGTCTTGGTGACTCCTGAATTTGAGTCACATCCTGAATTTTATTATAAGCCTAAGAAAGACAAAACTCTTAAAATAAAAAGCTCCAATGGGAAAGTGATTAAAATGCTCCATACCCGGGAAGCCCAAATTTCTTTGGCTGAACTTCCATTTATTCGGCTCAGAGACAAAATCCCTCTCAATGGAAAACGATTTAAAGAGCTTGTCAGTGAGGGACAGAAAGAGATTGACATGGCTTCTATCCAGCCCCCTCTTAGAATCCACCTTAGGGAAAGAACCGTTTCTATTGGAGAGGCATCTATAGATATGGTTCCAATTCAAATGGTTATTTATACCTACTTATTGAGACAGAAAAAGAACGGATGTAGTTTCCCTGAGCGGAACTATTGTTTCGATTGTACGGAGTGTTTTCTAACATTGAGAGAAATCTCCAAACGAAAAGCCTTGGAAGAGATGGTCAAGGACTATGAGACGATTTATGGTGCTTCTTCAGGACGAGTTGAGGAGTTCATAAAACATTGGAGCGAAAAAGGGGGTATCGACCAAGATACCCTTAGGCAGAATATCAGCAAGATCAATGCCACTCTCAAAGAACATATCGAGGATGAAACCTTATATCCTTATTTTATTATCACCCCAGTAGGGAAACACGGGAGTAAACGTTATGGCGTAAGAGCCGAAAAAGCAAAAATTCTAATCCAGTCTTGATTTCGAATTTTTATTTAAAAAGGTAAAGATATGGTTAACCAAAAAATAATTTGTCCATACTGTCATAAAGAAATCCCCCTTTCGGAAGCGATTACACATTCCATAAGAGAAGAGGTTCAAAAAGAGTTCGAAAAAGAAATTACAGAGAAGTTAGCACTTGAGAGAAGAAAGATAGAAGATGAAATTAAAAAGCGATTAGAAGAATCCATGGGGCTTCAAATAAAAGACCTGCAAGAGGACTTAAAACAGAAAGAAGAAAGATTAGAGGAGATGCGTAAAATAGAGTTTCAGCTCAGGAAGGAGCGGAGGGAGCTCGAGGAGAGACAGAAATCGATGGAACTCGAAATTTCACGTCGATTGGACGAGGAACGGGAGAAGATAAGGCATGAGGCTGAAAACCGAATTGCTGAGGAACATCGGCTTAAAGATCTGGAGAAAGATAAGAAAATTAATGACCTTTTAAAGGATATTGAGGAGCTTAAAAGAAGGGCAGAGCAGGGTCCAATTCAACTTAAAGGTGAGGTTCTGGAACTTGAACTTGAAGATCTTTTGAAGACCCATTTCCCACTCGATCAGATCGAACCTGTCTCTAAAGGGAGGAAGGGGGCAGATGTCCTCCAAAAAGTTTATAACTCAACAGGTCAGTACTGTGGAACAATTATCTGGGAAGCTAAAAGGACGAAGAATTGGAATGATGGCTGGATTGATAAATTAAAGGAGGATCAAAGGGAAGCAAAGGCTGAAATTGCAGTAATTGTGACAACGGCCATGCCAAAAGAGGTGAGTCATTTTCAACTCATAGATGGTATCTGGGTTACGGAATATCCACTTGCCCCTTGCCTCGCAATGGCATTAAGGATGAATCTTATCCAGGTTGCCCAGGAGAAGAGATCGGCTATAGGAAAACATGAGAAGATGGAGTCTCTCTATAGCTATCTCTCAGGGCCTGAATTCAGCCAGAAGGTTGAGGCCATTGTTAAGGCTTTCTTAACAATGAGGAGTGATCTGGAGAATGAAAAGGCTGCAATGAACAGAATCTGGGCTAAAAGAGAAAAACAGATTGAGCGAGTGATTACCAATATTACTCAAATGTATGGTGATATGCAGGGAATAATTGGTGCTTCCATTCCCGAAATCAAGAGTTTAGAATTTAAGTCTTTAATAGAAAACGAAGAAATTGAATTTTAATTGTGGAATTCGTCTAAATCTTGAATTTTGAATCTTGTATTTAAATATTGGGAGGTTCTATGACCTTTAAGGAAAAAGAATTCCATGCTGTGGTCTTAGGGGCACTTCTTCACGATATTGGTAAATTTGTGCAGCGTGCACAAGAAAATCCAAAAAGTCAGGACCATTCCCATTGGGGTGAAAACTGGTTTCAAGACAATCTTGCCGAAAAGCTTACTCCTGTTTTTAGCGAGAGGGAAAAAGAAATCATTAGATCTGCAATATCTAATCATCATTATCATGTAGACTACATCTCTTTAGCTGATGCTATTTCAGCGGGTATGGATAGGACTGCCATAGATTTAGAAAAAGAAGAAAAAGGTGATCCATTTACAGATCGTCTTATTTCCATTTTTTCTAAAATAGGAATTAAATCTAAACCAGAAGTTGAGAAATATTACCGAATCGTTCCATTAGGGAGTGAGAATCTTGAAGAAATATTCCCTAAAGAACAAAAGAAATGTTATCCAGAAGAATATTCAGAATTATTGAAAAAATTTAATGATGAAATCAAAATAACAAATTTTGATAATATTTCCGCAGAAAATTTGTTGAACTTCTTTTTTTTCTTACTATGGAAATATTGTTGGTGCATTCCCAGCGCTGCTTATGAAGACGAACCTGACATTCCTCTGTTCGATCACTTAAAAACCACGGCTGCTATTGCGGGTTGTCTATATATTTACCATCAAGAAAATCCTAAAATTAATTTGGATGTATCAAAAAATTTATTATGTCTAATTGGAGGAGATATATCTGGTATCCAATCTTTTATTTTTGATGTTCTTACTCAACAAGGTAAGATTGCCAAAAGACTGCGGGCAAGGTCATTTTATGTTCAACTTATTTCAGAAATAGCAGCTCATAAGGTTCTTCGCTCTTATAAATTACCATTTTGTAATTTGATTTTTTCGGCCGGTGGCAATTTTTACATTCTTGCTCCCAATCTAAAGGAATCTTCAATTCTAATTGATAATCTTCAAAAAGAATTCGATAAATGGATATTAAGCCAAATGAACGCGGAATTATCAGTCTCCTTGGCAATCAAAGAAATTTCTGGGAAAGGTCTTATTGATTTTTCAAATTCCTTAGAAGAACTTAAGTTTGAACTTAATGAAAAGAAAAATAAACCGTTATTTGCTGCACTTACTGAAAAAGGAAGATGGCTACCTCAAGAATTCATACGTCCGGAAGTTATCGAAGGAGATGAAAAAGCTTGCAATGGCTGTCATAAATATCCAATAGCGGAAATAACTCCCGAAGGGGAGGCTTATTGTATAAGGTGCTTTAGAGATATTCAAGTTGGTAAATTACTTCCTAAATCTAATTATCTTGCTTTTTATAAAAACAAATTACAAGGATTTGAGGTTTTGGATTATTCTTTTAAATTAGCGGAAGGGAAAGATATACCTATAATATTAAAAGAAAATCCATATCTTTTATTATCCTTAAATGAAACTAAAGTAGGATTGCCAATAATAGGCTTTAAATATTTTGCGAATCATATTCCAACAAAAAATGATATTCCGTCAGCGATGGTTGAAGAAGGTCAACCTGTTACACTTGAAGATATTGCCAAAGAGTCAAATGGAGATAAATTAATTGCCTATATTAAAGGTGACGTTGATAACATGGGTTTAATAATTCGAGAGGGATTTAAAAATACTAAAATGACCGTTTCACGGTTTGCAACTTTTTCCAGGCTTTTGGAAACATTTTTTGCAGGATATTTACAAACTAAAATGAAGGGCAATTACAAAGAAATCTACACTGTTTTTTCAGGAGGTGATGATTTTTTCATAATAGGTCCATGGGATAAAATAATCAATAAATTTGCGAAGGAGATAAGAAGCGAATTTTCTCGTTTTTGCGGAGGAAATTCAGATCTTACATTTTCTGCAGGAGTTTTTTTAGCAAAATCTCATGAACCGGTATCATATTGCTCCGAAATGGTTGAAGAAAATCTTAAAAAATCTAAAAGAAAGGAGGGAAAAGATAAGATAACCTTATTTAATCAGACGGTTAGTTGGAATGAGTTGGATAAAATATTAGATGAAGCAAATAGGATAATTGATTGGTTAAAAAGTCAACCACCCATTATCACAAGAGCTTTTGCTCATAATTTAAGAAAATATGGGGAAATGGCTTATGAATCTCAAATTTTTGACTCTTTGGAAAAAATAAATACAAAGTCTTTAAAATTTGTTCCATTACTTATTTACGATGCAAAAAGAAATTTAACAAAGAATGAACAAGAAGGAGTTATTAATTGGATAGAGGAATTTGTGCCCTCCATCGAAAAACCTTATGGAGGAGAAAATCTTAAATTTTTAAGAACCATTATGGATTATGTTTTAACTTTTACAAGGAGTTAAAAAAATGAAGAAAAATATACAAGATTATAAAAAGCCTATAGCTTTAGAACTTCCTAACGGGTATTTAGAAAACGGATATTTCGATGAAAATGGCAATATAATTGAAAATTTTATTACTCTTTGGGCAGAAGATATAGCTAAAAAATTAGGGAACTCTACCCCTGATATGAAGAAGCATCAGTTAAGGAGATTTTTTAATCATGTTAGGTCACTGGAAAGAAGATTATATTTAAGTAATTTCGAGAAGATAAATAAAGATTTGAAGATGCTTCTATCTTATGCAACAAGTGCCGCCTTTGCTAGTCCCCCTAAAATTCCTAAATTATTCGAAGAATTTATAAGGAAAAATTTGGCATTTATAAAAGACTCAAAAACATTTCTTGCTTTCGTCCAACATTTTGAGGCAATAGTAGGCTTTAGTGAAAAATATTTAAAGAAAAATTAGGAGGTGATATTATGCAATTAAAAAAACACATTGTGATTACGGGCACAATAAAGTGTGAAACTGGCTTGCATATTGGTGGTTCTGCAGAAGAGATCGAAATCGGAGGCGTAGATCTTCCCGTCATTAAACATCCAATTACCAAAGAACCATATATCCCGGGTTCATCTTTGAAAGGTAAAATGCGATCAGAATTAGAAAAAAAATATAATAAGACAATTAATGGAGAACCATGTGGATGTGGTAGTAAGGAGTGCCCAGTATGCACTATCTTTGGGCCTCATAAAAATACCAAACATTCTCTTGGCCCTACCAGAATTCTTGTCAGGGATTGTCCTTTGAATAATAAAACCAGAAACGAATACAACTTATTAATTAAAGAAAAAGGTATTGACTATATTGAAAAGAAAACAGAAAACATAATAGATAGAATGAGAGGCACGGCATCTCATCCAAGAACTCAAGAAAGAGTTCCTGCAGGGGCGGAATTCGATTTAGAAATTATATTACAAATTTTTGATACCGATAACGAAGATAATTTGAAAAAAATAGTAAAAGAGGGCTTAGGATTGGTTCAAAAAAGCTATCTTGGTGGATCAGGGAGTCGTGGATATGGGAAAGTGAAATTTTATAATATGAAGATTGATGGAAAATCTTGGGAGGAGTTTGATAAATAATGAAAACAGTACAGATAAAGTTAAATTGTGAAGGTAATTTCCTAACTCCTTTTCAAGCAGATACAATCTTTGGTCATTTATGTTGGGTAATTGCACATAAGGAGGGAGAAGAGTTAGAAGAATTTTTAAAACCCTTCAAACAAGGAAACCCTCCCTTTATTATTTCTGATGGATTTCCTGGCGAGTTATTACCTAAGCCTTTAATAGCAGATAAATTTACCTTTGATAAGCCAGAAGAAAGAAAAGAATGGAAAAAAATTGAGTTTCTAAATTTTAATGATTTTAATTTAATTAGGAAAGGAGAAAAATGTAATTTAAAGACTGAGGATAATCTAATAAAAATTTCTTCTGTTACTCGCAATACAGTTAATCGTTTAACTAACACAACCCTTGAAGAAGGTGGCGTTTATACTTTAAAAGAGATGAATTTTTCAGATATTACGATTTATTTAAAAGCGATATCACAAGAATGGAGGGATCGGATAGTAGGTCTTTTTAAGGAGTTATCTAAATCTGGCTTTGGTAGAAAAAAATCTATTGGTAAGGGAAACTTTTTAGTTTCAGATGTAAAAGATTTTGAATTTCCAATAATTGAAAATGCAAATGGTTTTGTAACCCTTTCAAATTTTTGCCCTGCGGAGGATGACCCCATCGACGGTTTTTATAAAACTTTTGTTAAATATGGAAAATTAGGAGAAGAGTTTACTTTTTGCGGCAATCCTTTCAAAAAACCATTATTAATGATAAAAACTGGGGCGGTATTTAAAACAAATGGCTTTCCAAAAGATTTCTATGGACGCATTATTCAGGAAGGAATTTCTCCAGCAAAGCCAGAAGTAATTCATTATGCTTATGCATTCGCTGTCCCAATTATTTACGAAAAAGATATTAGAACTTTTTAAATAGAATAAAAAAGCAAATCCAACAATTAACATTAAGATGGTTAATAGAGAAGATCCAATAATAGAGATTGTTAAAAAATACATTGAGGAGCTTGAAAAAAATAAAATTCATATCTCCAAGGCAATCCTTTTTGGCTCTTATGCTCTGGGAAAGGGAAAGCCTGAAAGTGACATAGATGTGGCTTTAATTTCTGAAGCATTTTCTGGAGATAGGTTTGAAGATCGGAGAAAGATTGTTCCATTAAGACGAAAGATTGATAGTCGAATCGAACCTATTCCTTTTAGGCCAGAGGATTTTGAAAATGGGGGAGTAATGGCCGAGGAGATTAAAAAAACAGGAATTATCATATTAGAAAGGTAATAGAATTGATAGCTTACTATTGTAGTTTTAAAATTTTTGGGATCGATTCGGGTGATTTCTGGTATGAGGTCAAAATGGGAATCAGTCGAGATAATTTCTCTTATATCGTTATTGATCATCGTGGCTGAATGAAAGGCATCCCTTGTGTCAAATTTGGGATATTTTTCAAGAAGCATTAAGGCCTGTGAAAGATCCTTTTCTATAACAGGAAGAATACGATAAGAAATCCGAATAACTTCTTTTGAGAGTTGAATTCCAATCTGAATCTTTTTTATGGATTGGAAATGGTAAAGAATCTCTTGAAGAATTTCTGTATTGGTAATTGCTAAAATATTCCCTTCATAGATTTTTTGAAGAATATTAATACAAGGAGATTTTAAAGGGTGTTCCTTTCCCTTGGAATAGATGAAGATATTGGAGTCAATAAAATAAGGTTTACTCATTCATGGAATCCGTGTTTCCATGCAAGTTCTTTTTCAAATTCTTCCCAAGTCTCAGGCACTGGGACTTCTGGAAGTGAAAGGAGACGTTCAACTGCCTCTGCAATCTCTTGTCTCCTTTTTTTCTTTAAATAATATTCTTCGATAGCTTCGCGAACAAGGGTACCAAGCTTTTTCTTTTGTTTGGAAGCAATTTCTTCGAGGTCTTTATATTGCTCTTGGGTTAATAACACCTGAACTTTTTTTAGATATTTGGGCATTATGAATACTCCTTTTCAATACTACAAATTTAACAATATATTATTAATAATCTTTTGTCAAGATTATTTATAAAGAAATCTTAAAAAGTCCTCTTTAGTAAATGGTATGTCTAAAGTTCAAGAAATCATTAAGAAGAAAAATGATCGAAAGAATAGACTTCTTTCCTCATTGAATTTGATCGTTGATCAATTAAAAAAAATGGGGGCATTGAAAATTGTTCTTTTTGGATCACTCATGAGAGATGAAGTCGATATAAATAGTGATCTCGATTTATTTGTACTAATGCCTTCCACAAAGACAGGTAAGGAATGGTTCAATATCATCTATGATCAAATAGAAAGAAAAGTAGCCTCAGATATCATTGTTTATAATGAAAAGGAATTTAATGAAGAATTGCCTTGGAATACCCTATTGATCAATATTTCAAAAGGAAAGGTAATTTATGAAAAAGTTTGAAAAGGATGAATCACTAAGATGGCTTACACAGGCAAAGGACGAATTCCTTGACGCAGATGACCTCAGAAATAGGAGAAGATACTATCTTGCCCTTTTCCATTTCCAGCAGTCAGCTGAAAAGGCTCTGAAGGCCTTTCTCTACCTAAAATTGAAATCTTTCGAGGTATTTTACACCCACTCAGTCAACGATCTTATCGAGATGTGTATCGAAATAGACCCTGATTTCAATAAAATCAAGCAAGCCAAAAAACTTGATAAATATTACATTCCTACCCGTTATCCTAACGGGCTACCTGGAGGAATACCATCGAGATATTTTGACGACCCTGCTGAAGCCGAGGAAGCAATGAAACTATCCAAAGAGGTTATAGAACTGGTTGGGAAAAAGATAATAGACAACCTATAGGCTTTTTTATTTAAAAAAAGTGGCTTAGGAGTAGCTATGGATTTTCAAGAAAAGGTGGAAAAATGGAAGCAACTTCATCAAACCAGTAAGGAAACTGCAGAAAAATTTTATTACGACGAACTTTTTGAGGACGTAATTGAACGATTTGTTTCAAAAAGCGAAGCCCTCAGGAAATATCGTTTTCTCATTTCTCTTGTAGGACTCTCACCTCAGCCCGTGATCCTTTTTATAAAAGCAGTTAACCCGGAAAAAGTACTTTTTATTTGTAGTGAAGAAACAGAAAAATATCTCGATATAATTCAACAATGGACTAAATTAACCCTCGCACAAGTGACAAAGGAGCTGGTCGATAGCTCTGATCCGACCGATGTATACAAATCGATTAAAAAATTTTGCACTTCAAAGAATCCCAAGGAGATCCTTTTAGATTTTACGGGAGGTAAAAAGTCAATGGTTGGCGGGGCCGCCATGGCAGGAAATTTACTTGGTATTGATACGGGATATGTGGATTATATATAAAACGGCATAATTTTTGACAATCATAAATAGGGTGTAAGATAATTTTCCACCAAATGGGGACGATTTTGGATATCACGAAATACAGTTTTGATTGAGTAAATGAGCGCATAAACCGTCGGG
>Ga0315298_1000874_pt1 | contig 57657 bp, 56 predicted proteins | sample WHS_1_MG_FD_203077 | JGI IMG/M metagenome (GOLD analysis project Ga0315298, IMG submission 203077) | Extremophilic microbial mat communities from Washburn Hot Springs, YNP, Wyoming, USA - WHS_1_MG | ecosystem: Environmental > Aquatic > Thermal springs > Hot (42-90C) | place: USA: Wyoming... | reverse complement strand
TCAAGGAATGGACGACCATAGCTATTCCAGGAGGTTTCCTGATCCTCTGCGGTTTCGAGTTTTACCGTAGGGCCAGAAGCCTCAAGGCCAAGATAGGTGGCTTATCAGCTTCAATAGTTGTTCTCATTGTTGCAGCCTACATTCTCTGGATTGAAGGTTTGATGAGTCAGCTTGCTGGAAAATTCGTTACTGTCCTATACCCTACGACTAGGGTTGATATGCCTATCGTTGAGTCTGTGGCTGAGCATCGACTTGCAACATGGTCCTCATTCTACCATGAGTTTGGCATGACGGCTCTTCTCGGAATATTCGGCTTCTACTTTACTGGTCTGCGCCGCAGAAACAGCGACATGTTCCTGATACTCTTCGGCATATCGTCAATGTATTTCGCAGCCTCCCTGGTAAGGTTGTCTTTGATAATGGCTCCAGCAATCGCTCTATTGGCAGCTATCACTGTGAATGAGCTCGCCACCCCAGCGATGGATGTTATAAGGGAGACCGTGATCTTTCCTAGAAGGAAGATTCGCATAGCGAAGGTCGGTAGGGAGTTTGGGGTTGCAATACTGCTTGTTCTACTCCTGGTCATCACACCAACCTTCAACGGCGCTGTACGTTCAGCCTATGCACCTGCGACTATAGTGACCTCCAGCCTACCGACAGTCAGGCAGGCGCCTCAAGACTGGCTTGAAGCCTTAGCTTGGATGAGGGACAATCTCCCCGACGACGCAGTCGTATTCTCATGGTGGGACTACGGCTACTGGATATCTGTGGTAGGTGGGAAACATTCCTTGGCTGATAACGGTACCTTGAACACTACTCAAATCTCGGTGATAGGAAGAACATTCCTTTCAGACAGGATGGTTTCACTGCCTATTCTGAAGAGGTATAATGTAACTCATATAGCGCTGCTTGTAACCTGGTATATGAGGGATAATACTGTTCGCTTCTACGGCTTCGGAGAGGACAGTAAATGGTATTGGATGGCTAGGATAAGTAACGGTTCAACATTGGACGGTGAGACCGTACACTACTATAGTAGGAGGGTGGGTGAAGGTGAGAAGGCTTACACGGTCTATGATCGTGTATTGTATGTCGGCGACAGAATATTATCAAACAAGACTATAGTCGATAATACTGGTGTTTCAAACTCGACTCTGCTCGGTCTACTGATGTCAGGAGCCTACTCCAAGACGGCTGGCGACGAGTATTTCAGGCCTGTCTTCATCTCGTCGAACAAGTTTGTGTTGCTTTATGAGGTCAAATATTTGGAGAGGGCGAATCTCACCCTCAGATTGGCAAGTCTGAACGTGACCTATCCTGAGCAGGTTGAGATAATGGGTCTCCTCAAGGATGAGAAGCTTCAGCCAATGGTCAACCAGACTATCCATCTACAATACTCAGAGGATAAGGGGGCTTCCTGGATTACGATAAAGGATGTTTCAACCATCGGGAACGGTTCATACAGGTATATATGGTCTCCTCCAACAGCAGGTGATTACTTGGTCAGGGCTAGGTGGGACGGTGTCCGAGACAGATACTCATCTGTGAGCCTCACCAGAAACTTGACTGTTCTCAAAGGTACACCCACGGTCAAGTTGACTGTTGAGCCAACTGTGGTTGGTGTCAACCAGAATGTGAGTATAGATGTCAGGATATATCCGCCTCTATCCGCTGGAACCGTCAACATTGAGGTGAGCAACGACAACAGGACTTGGGTTCCAACGATAGTAGGTGAACCTGCTAAGGGTCTCTTCACACCAAAATGGCGTTTCGACGCTCCGGGAATATACTATGTCAGGGCAACATGGACGGGTACGAAGGAGTATAATGCTATGACGAGCAAGGTTGTTGTTGTGACTGTGAGTGAGAAGATTCCCTAGTTGATCTCGGAGGATTCGACCTTAAGATATGTAGCTTACGGATTTCCTCTCAACTTCCCCTTTTAAGGCTAGGTTTATCTTCTCCTCAGCCTGCCTTATCTTCGACTCTAAATCGACCATCCTCAATATGTGGCTGTCTATGCTTGTGAAATCTATTTCAACCCCTAGAAGTTTAACTAGAATTGTGAGTATTCTCTTTGCGGCTTTCGGGTCTGGCGTGTAGCCGCTTGTTTCGCCCAGAAGGCAGATCGCATTCAATCTTTTAGGTTTGGCTAGGCCTAGGATGAGTCCTGAGATTCCTACTACAGGTATGCCTGCTCTGTCAACTGTGACGCCTAGTTCAGTTAACTTCTTCACCAGATCGATGCTGGTTGCTGCACCGTAGACTTTCCCCTCATCTATGTTCGCTGAACTGTAGCCTCCGACTGTGATTATGAGTCTGGCTGAATATTTTATGGCGTAGTCGATTATCATGTCTGCAACCTCATACTGGCCCGTTGATGTTTTTGGTTGGCAGTCGCCTGTAATGATGACTATCTCTTTTCCTTCGGTTTTGTTTGACCAATAGTAGAACTCGTTCCTAGGTAGCCTGACTAAACCTCTGCTGTCGACTAGGGCGTAGTATGGGAATGTTGGTGAGTAGAGTGTAGCTATCTTCTTTGCTTTCAAGCTTCTTATGATTTCATGGGCGACTATTCTGCCTACTGACCCTAGTCCAGGTAAACCTTCAATGATTATAGGTTCATGTGGCTTCGTCTTTTTCTCCACTATCATGGTTTTCATAGCTTCTCAACTTTGGTATTCTGAGTCTCGCATACTTGTCTGTGGGTGAGAATTTCGGCGGTATCGGGATCTCAGTCTCAGAATTGCATCTTGGACAAGTATCTCTCAACGTGTACTCTCTACATTTTACGCATCTGCGCATTAACCATTTCAATTCAGGCGGCGTCCCGTTCCTCCCAGACTCTTTATGGTCTCTATAGCTTCGTTCACTGCCTGTTCAAGTATCTTCTCGGCTTCAGTGTAGTCTCTTGCAGTGACCTCTATTCTATATTTTGGTGCTCCTGTCGTGTAGATATCTATCTTCGCCCCTCTGGGTGTCTTCACCTTCTTGGCGTTGATCAGGGCTTTCTTAACGTCGTCTATGCCTTGAGGTTTTGTGCTTGAGACCTCTATGGTTGCTCTCACATCAGCTGTCTCTACTTTTATCTTCTGTTTGGCTACGTCGGCTAAGGTAGCTGCCCATTCAGGCTCCAGACCCAACTTTATAAGGGCTTTCTCACCAGCCTCAGCAGCCTCCTCTAGAGCGTCGAATATGCTCTGGTGCTTCGACAGGATTTTTGTCTTTACCTCTTCGATCTTGTTTTGATCAGCGTTCAACTTCTCAGCGGCGACTTTTATGATGCCTTCAGCCTTCTTTTCTTTCTTCCATTCGAGTAGTTTCTCAGTCTTCTCTCTGCCTGTTACTCTCCTCAATGATAGGTCTATCTGCCCTTTCTGAGGGTTTACCCTCAAAACTTTCAGAACTAGCTTCTGTCCTTCCCTGGCGTGGTCTCTGATATTCTTCACCCATGTAGTCGCTATCTCCGATATGTGTACGAGAGCCTCTTTACCTCCATACTCGTCTAGTGTGACGTATACGCCGTAGTCTGTGAGTCTTGTGACTGTGGCTACTACTACGTCTCCTACTTCAGGGTATTCTGTCTGCGTTGAGATCTCTGCCCCCTTCCTATGTGAGTACTTGTAGGACTTCAGCCTTTATTGAAGCTTTTCCACCTGTTGGTTCGGCGAGAACTTCCTCGCATACGTTGCATCTGACTATCGTCGAGCATCTCTCAAAGATTGTCTGTTCATTTGAACATTTTGAACATTTCACTTTTAGGAAGTTGCTCTCAGGTTTAGGTATCACCTTTATTCTGGCCATACATATCATGCTCCTAACTCAAGCTTTCTCAGTCTTACTCCATATCTTTGGATTGTATACCCGCAGCTTTTACATTTCAGTCTTAATAGTTGCTTCTTAGTGGTTTTTGCTGTCCTCTTCAGTTCAGGCCACTTCTGTCCGCCGTAACCGTGCTTCTCAAGCTCATGTCTTCTAACCCCTGCGGCTAAGGCTCTCTCCTTCCCCTTCTTATATAGGGTTACTGAATGTGTGGTGTGCCTTCTACATTTGGGGCAGTATGTGTTAAGCTCCTTCGCCATCTTCATCTTCAGATTCTCCAGTTGAGTTTAGTAGAGACATCGGTATCGACTATTTATTCATTACCGCTCCTCTTTCACCTCATGTTGAGGCCTCTATCTTCACAGCTGCCCCTTTACGGATGAGTGCTTCAGCATTCTCTCTAGGCAGGGTTGCAACATCTTCAGGTTCGAAGGGTCCGTATGTTCTCATGTCGACCCCTACGATGGATGGAATATTGGTTTTGAACCTGACCATAACCTTCTCAGACTCTGAATAATCTTTCAAGGCTGCCTCCAGACTGTTCTTCCCCTCCAGGATCCCCCTCTTCAAACTCTCATAGTTATCGTAGGCTTCGAGGAGTTTCCTGTATATCTTTGTCTCCGTCTTGGTGAGATGGTTCTGGGGTATGCTCTTGCCTGTGATGGTGTTCCAGACAATTTTGTTGAGTCTTGTCTCGAGAAGGGATGAGGCCAACTCTTGGGCCTTTTCTAGTTCCATCCTCAGCATTCTACATCTTAATGTGTTCTCGTCTAGCATACGTAGTTCCTCACGCATCTTCCCAAAGTATTCGCTGAGTTCTCTGAGGAAACTGTGGTCGAGTGGCTGGACTTCTTCAGACTCAAACTTCTCTCTGCGCCACGTGTTGTAGAGTTTCCTATACAACAGGTTTAACCACCGGGTAGGCTGATCCCTTACAGAGTAGGAGTATGGCTGCGTGGGCCGGTAGGGTTTCGTCTACATCTCTGAAGGGTCCATACTCTTCTCCCCCTATCTCGAATCTTGGAGCTTCCTCGATATGTATCGTCTCCTCCCCTTCGAAGGCCACGGTCTCTCTGAGTGGGTCGAATCGATCCAGGTCTTTGACGTCGACTTTTGACGCTTTGAGTCCTGTCTTTCCATTCAACGTCTCAGGCAACCTTATCAGCCTGTGGATGTCTGTTGTGACTACTGTGTCTATGTTCACTTTTGCCAGGGTCACTGCACAATGAATGATCTGTCTCCATGTTTTCCTTCCTGCATCTTTGATGAACTCAGAAACGTCTTTGCCCATGCTCTCCCTGTATTCTATTATGGATTCTATTTCTTCCTTCTTCAACCCAATCTCTCCAAGAGCTTCCCTATCCATTCTCAAAACAATCTCCTCCACGCTTCTGGCTATTCTTCCACGCCAGCCTGGATCGTGGACACTCATTCTTCCAGATGCATCTGATCCGTAGGTTGGGTGGGATAGGTTTAGAAGCTTCAAGTCTAAACCTACGCCTGTCAGATAGTCTACTATCTCCTTCCTCTCGTCGGATCCTAGGTTCTTGAAAATCTCTGATTCGACATGGATGTGGTAGCCTCTATGGCCTGAGAAGTTGAGATTCACTTCATCATGTTTGACTCCGAAGTCTCGTATCAATAGGTCTATCAGTTTCGAGGCTTCGTTCTTCGCCTCTTCGAGGCATTCTCTGCACATCCACGTTGTCTCCGTGAATCTTTGGCCTTTACATTTTGGGCAGATCATAGGCGGCTTCCCTCCACCTGATGCGCCGCATGCGTCGCATCTCCACTTGTCATGTGTTTTCTTACATTCAGTCTCTATGTGGTCTGCGTCTATGTCGAATATGAGGTCTGAACCTGTCCATCCCTTCCTATCCATGGGTGCTTCAGGGTCCATGTAGTATGCTGCTGAATAGTATATGTCTGATGGGACTGTGGCCTCGATGAACTTTCCAAGTTCTGAAGGTTGGTTGAAGGATTTATGTCTCAACATCACGCCTTCTACGAATAGGAGGAATCCAAACTCCCTCTGCCCCATCGACTTGGGTGGAGATATGTTCTCCCTGTTCCTCCGGTAATATTCATGGAATCTTGCTTTGACCATGTTTCTGCCGGCTCTACGTTTGGCTTCGTTATCCATTCTTTTTAAACCTCTGAAATATTGGCTTTGAATATGCTGATCGTTCGAGGTTTATGGTTGGAGTTGAATTGTTCTGCTTCAAGTTTTCATGGTTGGTTGAACCTGTCTCCTCTTGAATCTTCCAGCCTTTATCTTGTAGTAGGTTAGGGGGTGCTTGATTCTTTTGCAGAGTTCGTCGGGGTCTGAGCATACGCCGTGTGTCTTTAGGGTGTCGCATTTCGGCGGGATATACTTTGTTTTTCCACCTCTTCTGCCACTTATATGCTCTACTTGATACTTCGTCTTTCTCTCATCGAAGTCTGAGGCTGACTTGAAGAACCCTATGATCTCTTCCTCCTTGGCCCCTGCGTTTACTAGAAACGATGTCAATGTGAATCTTCCTATGTGGGATAGTCTTCCGCCGGAGGATAATGTTTCGATCAGCTTCTTGATGCATGGCGGTGAGTCTTTGATCTTTAGGTCGAAGTTTTGGATAGGTGTCTGTGATGGGGTTGATGTGGAGGCTAGTCTCTCTATGGATTCGATGGTGTCTTGGAGGGCTTCAGGTGGCTTCGCCGGTGGATTCTTTGTCTTCTCTAAGATTCTTCTCTGAATCTCCTCTTCAATAAGCCTAGTAGCTTCTTCCTTCATCAGTTGGACGTAACCGTCTCTTAAGGGGCGGTTTGTCAGCTTCCACCTCAGCTCCCTCAGATTTCTCATGTTGGTCAGATACTGTTTGAAATGTAGTTGGAAGTCTCCTGTCTGCCCTTCGCCTTCGGGTGTGGGTTTGACATCCCATCCAAAAGTCTCTTTCGCTATTCTAAGAATCTTCTCTGTAGGTTCCTCCCTCAACCTCTCTGAGAAACTTTTGGATTCGGCTAGGGCATATCTTCTCTTTGCAAGTTCATTCTTCACATATGACATCAACATTACGGCTGTTGGGAATGATGTGACTTCGATGTTTATGTCATGTTCCTGGGGTGTGACCTTGAATTCGGTTAGGGCTTGACGGATTCTCTGCTCAGCCCTCACCAGGATCGGCCTGTAATATTCTGATGTTAAATCTTCTATTCTCAGACCTAGTTTTCTTATGAATTCAGCCGCTTCGGCTGTGAAAGGGTATCTTGCCTTATCCCTCTCTGTACTCATCGATTCTTCTTACTCTGCCTCTATTCTTGGGGCGAGGTAGTAGGTGAGTCTTCCCTGCTGGGGCATCTCGAACTCTAGTCTGATGGGCATGTTTGTTGAGAATTCTAGTGAGGCAACCTCTGAGGTTGCTGATCCTGCTTTAACCATTTCGCCTAGATAGGTCAGGTTGAATGTTGCTGTCGAATTCTCTTTGACATCTATTTCGATGAGGGCTCCGTCGTCCTTCGTCAACTCCATGTTGAGGCTGCTCAACTCTGAACTTGCTTTTACGAGGAGTCTGTCTTGGGTGGCTTCCAGTCTGATGTTGTCGCTGACAGCTTCACTGTCCTCAACTATCTCCTTCAATGTTTCAGACATCAGCCTAACCTTTGCGTTGAAGGATATTTTAGGTGTCGGAACCTCCTCCTCTGTAGGCTCGAGTGTTGGCATTATGAAGTTTTTAGAGATCTTCCCTTTGAGGTTCAGGTTTATCTTCCTACTCTCCTCATCGTAGGATATTATCAGACTCTCCTCGCTCTTGCTTCTCTTTAATAGTTTCAGCATCGATGTGAGGCTGACCCTCATGACTGTTGGTTTGTCACATACATATTCTTCGAAGGCTTCTTTGGGCCAGTAGAAATCTACCATGGCTACATGGGATGGATCCATCGACCTCAATTTCAATCCTTCACCTGTCGCATTGAAGTCCGCCTCCTCTATCAACGTCGATATGGCTGCCATCAGGTTCCTCCAAGTCTTCGCGTCTTGGAATACTGCCCTGAACATGTCTACACCACATCAACAATTCTCATGTAAGGTATTTTTCCGTTTTGGTTGGTTAGGAGGTTTCACGCCAAGTTGCTGAGCATCGGGTGCACCTGAAGAACTGTGTTGAAGACTCGTCGGCGCCCCTTGTCTGCACCATCCAGTAGTAGGCTTCCTTATTGCCGCATTTCGGACATACGACGGAGGTTTTCGGTAGGGTTCTTATCTTCTGTTCTTCACGTCCAATAACAACTATCTTCTCTTTTTCATGTCTTATCTTTGAAACTTCCTTCTCAGCCTTACTTGTGGTATACTTACATTTGGGGCATACCATAACTATTTTCTTCTCTTTTCTACTCGGGACTAGAGTTGTTCCACATTTAGGGCAAAACTGCATTGTTTAAAGCAACCGCCCGTGCCATTACTCGACCGGATAAATTTAAGGATTACTAAAACGAGTTTTCAACTCAAGATGGGGGCTTCCGGTATTCTCATTTAGACTCTCCTCCCCATAGGAGACTCTTTCGACCGCATTTTTAGTCGATGTCATAAGACTCTTCACCATATATGTGAGTGGAAGACTCGGTTTACGGAACATAATCGAACCCCGACTCAACACCCTCATAAGAGCATCGAAACATCGATTAAAATCCTACTGAACCACCCATATAACATCAGATTGAGAGTCTATCAATGAGAATGCTTGAAATATTCTCCTCAGATGCTGTATACTGTTTAAGGCTACTTTTTTATAATGTTCATAGGGTTTTTTAAGAGAGACTGGTTTTTTGTTTATGAAGCTCCATGAAATCAATTTTAGAATTTTTGATCAGCGTCTCGACCCTTTACAGGTCGGGTTCTCCATATATGGTTTAACCGACCCCCCTAGGGGGGGTGGGGGGGTGTCTGCCCCACTCACACACCATCCTGCCAGAGTATCAGGCTTTACCAGCCTCTATGAGATTTCGTCAGTCCATCGTCTCCGGCATATGTTTAACTATGCTCCTTGCTAGAAGGCGTGCAACCCTCAGAGGGTCTGGAACCGCACCTTGAACGGTGAATCTATTCAGGATCTTCAGAGTCTCCTCCCTATCTAAACCAAGGTATCTGGCGTAGACCGTCTTACCGGTGTGGAGTCTCAGAGCCTCCCTCTCCCCGTTCATCCTATACTTTGCAATCCTCTCCTCAGATCCTTCGCCGAAATATTCTTTGAAATACTTCTCCAGACCTTCAGACTCTTCATATGTGAGGCATATCAAAGGTCGGCCTGTCCTTGAATGGACCTCCCCTAAACTTATGACGTTGAACCAGCTTATGACGCAGCCGTTCAACATTATGAGGTTGATGTCTCTCCTACTGAGTTTCAGATATATGTCGATGACGGATTCTGTAGCGTCCATTCCTCCCACAGTCGCTCTTGAGATTGAGAATCCGTCGACTATGAGGTCCCCACGCATAACAACACCTACAATCACAGATCTTCTTCTACCTTTGATGAAACTCTCAGATACACCTAATACCCTGATGCCTCTCTTAGATACTTGGACCTTGGATGTTCGCACAGTATCTTCACCGGTTTGGAGCCCGAATGATTCCGACACTTTCCACTGCCTAGATTCTACGATTCAACCTTTAAACTTCTCATAGCCATCTCTACGAGGGCAGCGAAACCTTCCTCAGGCTCCATACTTCTGCTCAATACATCAACCGCCTCCTCTAAACTGATGAGTTTCTTCGTCCATACATATATGAGGAGGGCTTCGACGGCGTTTGCTACGTCTCCTCTCCTCGTTCTCTTCGGAAGAAATTTTTTGAGGCCAGACCTTCTGGCTGCTTCTGCGAGTATGCGGTCGCTGACCTTGACCCCCCTAGGCTTACCTTCAATCTCAGTCAATGCGAGGGAGTATGCGAAGTTTATGTAGGCGTCTCCTAGAACAGCCAGACCCCTGTCTCTCAACAATTTTCTGAATTCGTCTAGGCTCATTGAAGGTTGCCTATTGCCTCTTGGAACCTTTCAAGAAACTCATCTGACATCTCGCTGATTCTCTTCAATGCACGTTCAAGGGCTTTCACTGGGTCGCTTCTCTTCATTCTAATATACATGACTGCTGTCGTCGCTAGTGGGTGGGGCACATCGTATCCCGCGATCTCTACGGCGCTGTCCTCGAGCAGAACATTCTGTAGGAGGTTGCATAAAGTATGCCCCTCCCCATCTATCTCTATCCTCAATTCTCTATCCGTCTTCTTCAAGGTCTTTATCTTCATAGCTACCTCTACCTCAAATAGTCTTCAGCTAACTTTCTCCTCTCAACATTGTTGCATCTTCGGCATCTCAAGAGCCTTCTCATGACGGTTAGGGGGTGTCCGCAGTTGGAGCAGTAGGCTTTCAAAACACCCAAGTTTCTCCCCACAGTTGTGAGTCTTATCAGTCCCTCATATGTGCTCATCACCTTAGCCCTCACCAAGTCCAGTGTCTTGAAGATTTCACCCATATTCCTCTCATAGTTTGGGCTTGAGGAGGATATGTGTAGGATTCCTGTGAATGGGGTTGAGAGAAGTTTATCCTCAACCTTGACTATGTTTATAAGAGCAATCTTATCTTGGACTCCAACCACGAAACCTAGAACGTTCTGGCCTTCCACTGGCAGTGTAGGAACCTTCGTTTTAGGATTCACCTCAACCCTCTTACCAGCAGGATCTATGGAGGCGTATCCTGTTAAGCCTGAATATATGTAGCCTTCTCTCTCATAGGTTCCTCTGCCTGGAGTGAACTCTTCGACTACTCCAACTCTGGATCCAGGTACCACAAACATTTCACGTACAATATTTCTCTTGGACATCGGTAGATACCTATATTATCTGGGTTGGAGCCTCACATTGATTCTTCGACTGCTCATATAAACTATGCGAAGACTTGGATTTGGATTGTTCTCCCCCACTTCTCATCACGTAGAGGTCAACCTCAACCTTGTATCTTTTCCTCTCGTGGAAGTCGAATGTTCTAGGTATCTGGAGCTCCATCTCATATAGGGTCAAATCCTGAACTCTCTCCCTGATAAGCCTGAGCAAGTAGTCTCTAGTAGACCTCTTATGTAGGGAGTATACTGAGTCTGCTATTGAGAGGGCTTTCAATAGGAATCTTCTGTCCGAATGTCTTATCCTTGTTCCGAATGGTGGATTCATTATTGCGGTGTCGAATCTACCAACCACAGCATCGATATCTGCGTTAACCCAATCTGTAACCTCTCTGACGCTGATTCTCTCCGAATTTGCTTTCGCAACCTTTACAGCCGCCAGATCTATATCTACCCCTATAACCTTCGCCGCCCCAAGAATAGCGGCCCCTATAGCCAACCTACCGGTCCCACATCCTAAATCCACAACATTCTTATCAGATATGTCTCCATTCATATCTGCGATGGAGAGAATCTCGGCAGCTGTTCTTGACGGTATTGTGTACTGCTCCAACCATGCCTTCGGCTCAGGATGAGCGTCAACCCCCTCCAGAGCTATCTCTAACCTTCTTCTCCTGACCATAGGCCCCATATCTTTCCGTCTTCCGTCAGTAATTGGCTTCTAGATGAGGCCTTGACCCAAGACTTCCTCCCACCCAACCTCTCCAATCGAGACCAGCGCCTCTTTAGGCAGTAAGAGTGGCTTCGTGAACTTCTCCGAATCGTCGAGTGAGAGTCTGGGGCAGGCTGTATTAACAAAAACATCTAACCCCTCAAAGTTTCCTAGGGAGGATGAAGAGACTTCATCTGCAACTATTGTGACCGCATCCCTTCCTCTGGCGGCGATAATTCTCCTCAGCATCTCCGCAGTCTCAGGATTGTACTGGCCAATCTTTGACCCCAATATTATGCCGAAGGATTTGGCGCCTTTGGCTCTCTCTATCATGGCGTAGCGGCGATTTATCAGACTCCTCCTCTCCCACTCCATGTCAGTCACCTTACTCAGGTAGGGGTCTGCTAAAATTACTGGTTTTTCAACAGCCAGAGATGCGCCTAAACCGTGAAATCTACTCCCTATGACAATGAAAGACTCGACCTTGCCAGATACTGTTTTGAGCGGTGTATAGTCGCATCCAATTATCTGCCCACAATATCTGTTGCGGCCACATCTTGGTGTGATAACCGCTTCAACCCCAAGCCTTTCCAACCTTTCTTCAACCTCCCCCAACTCATTGAGATGCTGGAGGGTTGTTGCGACACCCACCCTCCTGTAAATGGATATCTTACTCTCTAACCTGTCGAGTATCTCTGTGAGACTCATTTCTGATCTGGCCTCAAGAAATATCGTTGGGCAGTCGTCGACTCTGACAAACTCTGTGTGACCGTAATGGGCTATCAGGTCAACATTCAAGAGTTTGGCTTGGCCTGTTGCAACATCGCATCCACCGTAACATGGTCCAGCAGAGATGTAGACTTCTACACCTGTCCTCTTCATGAGTTCTCTTGATATGTTGGCTGCGTAAGGTTTTAGGCCGTCCGGCATCTGGATGAGTAGTCTCCTCACCCCCCGCCTCTTAACCTCGCCTGCCAGCCTTTCAATTTCAAAATTGAATTGTGAGAAGGATCCGTCGATATTGTTGATGTGTCTCCAGCCCCTTCTCTAGGCTTCTATGGCCTTCGCCTCAGCGATCTTCTCAACCACTATTCTGCATGGCATAGGCAACTTCTTTGAACACTCCTCCAGCGCCTTCTGGGCGATCTTAACGTTGCCGGCTCCAACATATATGTCGATCAATTCCTGATTGCTCTTAACCCTAGCCGCTCTCCCCACCGGTTTGCCGAATGCTCTCCTCATACCTTCCTGAAGCCTGTCGGCGCCGGCGGTCGCTATCATCTTATTCTCCCTCAAGACTATGTGGGGGTAGACTCTGATATGTAGAAGGTAGCCTGACTCCCCCAGGGCCTCCGTCAAGACTTTGTTTGCTGCGATCCTGGCGGCTTCAAGAGCGTTGTGACGTATCTGAACCTGGCTTTGAGATATTAAGGTCACCTTATACTCATATGTTCCCTTGGGATCGCCCATTATGAACTTCGATATTTTCGGTGTCGGCGGACCATGTATATACTCTACTCTGGTGTAAGGTTGGCCTTTAGGCTCCCTGTAGTTTCTGCCTTTCATCTTTGATCGCCTTCGGCAAACATATTCGCCATCTTATTTAAATATCGATACTGAATATTTGCATCTACCCAAGTTATGTTCGTCTGGTCTTTAACTTATCGGTTGCCCTTCTGATGGTGCCCAAAATCAGGCTCACCTCCCTCCTTGAGGGTGGGCCTCTCGAGATCACGTTTCTCAAAGCTTTTTTTGCCAAGCGTATCCTGTGAGGTGGGAGGCCCACCTCCCTCGAGAGCTCCTCAAACACTTCCAGGAGCCTCTGCCTCATCTCCCCACTTGCATATTCAAACTTTCTATGAGTCTTTCCGGCTACACTTATTTCGTAGAGTGTTATTGAAGCTGCCGCTGCCATGTTGAGGGTTTTGTAAGCTGGATCTGTCGGTATGTGGACGACCAAGTCGCATCTTGAGATCTCGTCATTGGTTAACCCCCTACTCTCTCTACCGAACAGTACTGCAACCTTTGTGTTTAATCCAGATATTTTCTCGCCGAACTCCCTCAGCGTCACATGTGCTCTGTTGAGGTTTGAAGGGTTCCGCCCGACTGTTGCTGTCGTCGCCACTATGTAGTCGCAATCTTCCAGGGCCTCCTCCAGTCTCTCTGCCACCTTTATATTCGATAGGAGGTCTTGGGCTTTGCTTGCCAATGCTTTTGCTTCTGAGCCTAGATTTACTTTCGGGTTTATGAGCCAGAGGTCGTTGAATCCGAAGTTTTTCATGGAGCGTGCGACGAGTCCTATGTTCCCCTCATGCTCCGGCTCCACTAAGACTACTCTGACCCTCAATCTCAATGTGCACCATTCTGAATACTATCTTTCAATGGTGATCGCTCAAACTCTCTGGTGAGGGCTTCAAACTCTTCGATGTTTAGTTGGTATACCCTTTTATTGATGAATTCAACATCAGGCATCGCCGTGAATGGTTGCCCGATTCTTCTCTCAACATAGTGTCTGAGGGCGCTTCTCAGGTTTCTCCTGCGTTGGGTGAAGAGCCCTCTGACAAGATCTGAGAAAATTTTTTCATCAATTTTCTGAATAGAAATTTTTGGTGTGATCCTGACTATTGCAGAGTCGACTCTGGGTCTTGGCCTGAAGGCTTCTCTCGATATGTAGTCCAGTATCTCCGGGTTTGCTCTATGTTTTATCATGACGGTGAGTCTACCGTACTCTCTAGTCCCAGGTTTTGCAATGAGCCTTTCAGCAAACTCCTTCTGGAATGTTAAGGTCATGCTCTTGTACTTTCTGTCGGTGAGCATGAAGAGTAGTTTCGAGGATATGTTGTAAGGCGGTGTCGCCACAACCTTATCATATTCAGGGAGATCTGTCTTCAGAACATCTCCGTTTATTATCTCAACCTTGGGGTTGTTCTTGAATCTTTCACGAAGGATCTGGACTAGCCTCTGGTCTTTCTCCACAGCTATGACTCTCCCCACTCTCTCCTGGAGGAGCTTCGTCAATAAACCTGTTCCGGAACCAACTTCGAGAACAACATCATCATCTTTAACATCTGCGTAGAAAATTATTTTCTCGAGTATCTCCCTGTCAACTAGGAAGTTTTGCCCCAGCCTCTTCCTCGCCTTGAACTGGTAGGGTAACGTCTCCCTCAAGATCAGGCTACCCTTATGAATAGTCGATATTTAGATTCTCCACTCAACTCTTCAATTATTCTTTTAGTGATTGTTTTGACCGGGTCGGATATGCCTGCCCTCGCCTGTATGTCGCTGAAACTCTGGAATGGTTTCTTCTCCCTAGCCTCGACTATCTGCCACATCGACTTCTTACCTATTCCAGGGAGGAGTTCGAGGGCGTGCATTCTAGGGGTTATCGGCTGGGATCTGTTGAAGAATTCTACGAAGCGGCTCTCATGTCTTTTAACAAGTTCTTCAAGCATGACTGGGAGCTCAACCTTCGCCGTAGCAGTTAACTCTTCATAGGTTATTCTTCCGAGTACTCTGGCAACCTTTTCCCTTCTATCTCTTCCAACATATAGTCTCTCATGCATCGCCACAGATGTTCCAGGTTTGAGTTCAAGTTCAAGTAGGGTGAAGTAGCTTTCTCCTACGGTCTGAACTGTAGGGGCAACAACATGTCCATACCTGTCGTGAACATCTCTGCCTGTTGGGAGATAGTCTAGAACATAAGCGTACTCCTCATACATTCTCTTTGCGTAAATGTCATGTTCTGTAAATTTGCTCGTCCCCCTATCTTCATTCATCCTCTTATAAACAGACAACCCCTCTCTGCCTCCTGCATATCGATTGTTCACGCTATGCTCATTTGTAGAATGGATAGTCTGCTCTCGACGATTTTCCTTCAGCTTTATGGGAGGGGGCCAATTCTACTCTTCAACTTTAAAGGTATAACTTGTTTAAGAAAAAGGTTTTCCTCGGAGCCAGCTTCTTCCTGTCAATCTCTATACTTATCTATGGTTTTTATTATCTCTTGGAGTTGCTCTGTCGTATAGATCTTTCCTTTGACAGTCAGTATCGCTCTCAGTTCCCCAACCGTCTTAGGCATACAATTCACTATCTGGGCAGCTTCTTTACTTTCGACTGGGAAGCTCGACGTCAACTCTTTCATCAGTTTCTTCGCCTTATCAGCTTTCAGTTTGGAGAATTTCTGCGCATATTCTAAGACTCTTCTCTGAAACTCTCCGAGCTCCCCCTCCTTTGCACGTTCAAGTATCTTTCCAACCTCAGCGACTGTGACTTCGGTTACTTCAAGTATTTTTCTAGGCATAACCCAATCCTTCAAAAGGTTTCAGGTGTTCAGGCCTGGCTATGACCTGTTTCTCCTTCCTTCCTGTGACCACTGATACAACGTAGCTTCGGCCCCTCTTCTGTTTTATGGTTCCAACCTTCCCATGAAACCTTTTATGCGGCATTCCCTTATGGACGCTGGGCTCTATCTTTATGACTACTCTGTCGCCGATCTTGTATGGTTGGAGGATTCTACTCAAACCTATCTTACCCTTTTGCCTCGGCTTCTTCCTGAGGAGGGACCTCGTCGATGACCGGTAACCTTTAGACTTAGGCATGTACTATTCCAACCTTCACCTATTAGGTTTGGTCATCTATATGTTCATCTTATAAATGATTCTGAAGTTCAGTCTATGGCTGGAGTTGGAGTTTCCTGAGCATGGCTGGTTGACGTCTCTTCATCAACTTCAACATTCTCCTCATCGCCCCATACTGGTCTAAAAGTTCCTTGACATCTTTTTCGCTTCTACCTGAGCCTCTGGCTATCCTTCTGATTCTTGAGGAGTCTATTATCTTTGGGTTCTCTATCTCCTCCCTATTCATAGACTGTATTATGACCCTCCAAGAGTCGAATCTCTTCTCCGCTGTCTCAGCCAACTCTTCCGGAATATTGTATCCTCCAGGGATCATGCTCCAGATTTTTCTTAAAGGACCCATCTTCCTAACAGCCTCCATCTGTTCATACATGTCTTTGAGTGTGAACTTTCCACGAAGGATCTCTTTGGTTCTGCTCTTGGACATGTTGAGTTCCGCTTCTCTCACTCTTTCGACGAGGGATTGAATATCCCCCATGCCTAAGAGTCTCCCAACAAATTTTGCTGGTGTGAACTGTTCGATGTCGTCGATCCCCTCCCCTGTCCCTATGAATTTTATCTTCGCCCCTGTCGCTGCAACTGCTGAGAGGGCTCCGCCGCCTTTCGCTGACCCGTCGAGTTTTGTAACGTATATGGATCCTATGGGGGTTGTCTGGTTGAAGGCTGAAGCTTGGGTGGCTGCCTGCTGGCCTATGGTTCCGTCGACTACAAGAATAATCTCGTCGGGCCTTACTGTTTCGGAGAGTCTACTCATCTCCTCCATAAGGTCTTTCTCATTCTTATGTCTTCCCGCAGTGTCGATGATTATTGTGTCGAATCCTCTCTCGCGAAGAATCTTGATGCCCCTCTCAGCTATCTTCTCAGGTTCTTTCAAACCTTCAGGTCCTAAAGTCTCTATTCCAACCTTGTCAGCTAGTTGCTTGAGCTGTTCGAAGGCTCCAGGCCTATATGTGTCTGTGCATATGATGGCCGGCCTCATACCTCTCTTCTGGTAGAACCTGGCGAGTTTGACTGTTCCAGTGGTCTTTCCACTGCCTTGTATGCCAACAAGCATTATTATATTTGCTCTGCCAGGTTCAAGGCCTAATCTAGCAGGCTTCTCGCCGAGAAGTTTCGTAAGCTCTTCATATAGAACTTTTATCACATGCTCCCTTCGAGATATTCCAGGCGGTATCTTCTCCTTCAGGGATCTGGCCTCTATATTCTTTGATATTTGTAGGACAAGGTTCACGTCGACATCCGATGCTAGAAGGATCCTCTGCAGATCCTTGACAAGATCCTTCACAGCCTTCTCATCTATAACTGGAAGCCTCAAGATCCTTCTGACGGCGTCGCTCAGGGATCTTCCTAAGTTTTCTAGGGCGCTCAATTTTTCCCGGTTGCCTCCGAATCTTTAACCTCCATCCGTCGCCGCCGCCACTATCAATGGGAAAAGTATTGTGGCGTCGCCGATAAGGTTGACTATCCTACTCTTCCCCTTTATCTTGCGCCAGGTTATAGCCTCTTCCAAGGGGGCTCCGCTCAAGCCTCCGGCTTCGGGTCTATCCATCGTTATCTGGATAGCTGCGTCTAATCCGCCTCTGAGAGTGTTGGATATGAGTAGGTGATGTTTGGGTAATCCTCCGCCTATTATTATTGCTCCAACCCTCTTCGCTTCCGTCGAGATCTCTACGAGTTTACTGAGGTCTCTGAAAACGTTTATTCTCAATGTTTTGAATGTGCTGTATGTCCATAGGTTCATCCCAAGCATCGAATCATGTAGGGCAGGGCATATTATTGGGATATTCTTCCTGTACGCTGTCTTCAGGATGGAGTCTTCGTCACGTAGCCTCTTACCTATCTCCCATAATATTTCATATCCTGAGATGTTTCTCCTCAGGTCTTCAGGAATATCCTCAACAATTTTATAGATTCTTTTCTCTAACGCTTCGAAAGCTCTCATCTCTATGTTTATATCGTATATTCTGCCGAGGCCTAACCTTCTAAGGGTGTAGTCGTCGGCGTTTATTCTTCCAGTCTTGTGTCTGTATCCTATAGCTTCTATGATGTCATGTGTGATGTTTGCGCCTGTTGAGACTATTGCGTCCAGATAGTTTTTGTCTACGAGGTCTCTGATGACTTGTCTGAGGCCTCCTGGAACCATCGGTCCAGCCAGGCCTAGGAGAGAGGTGTAATCTTCATCGTTGAATATTTCTCTGGCCACTTCGACGGCCCTTGCAAGTCTACCGGCGCCTAGAACACCTACCTTACCCATCTCCCTTATGATGTCCCTTACCATCATGCTGTTCCTTATCTTGATCTGCCCCACATGAGGCATCTATTCTCAGCCTAGACGGTTTTGGATTTTCACTTTGTCCTCACTATTTTGACCCCGCCAGCCATCTTCCAGTATTCAACCTCAACTCCAGTGTTGAGTTTAGATCTGAGCTCAGACTCTTTTGGTAGGGGGGTCTCGAAAGTCTCGTATGTTTCAAGGTCCATTATTTGGACAGTCTCACCGATAACCGATATTATCTGGCCGCTTCTTTTCTCTATGATTGGGACATCTATCTTCGCATCTACTGGGCTTATTACGTTCTTTTTCTGTTCAGAGAAGAGGCCTATGGCTACTATTCTAGCTTTTGCCGCTCCATGTTTTCCAGGCTTGCTCTTCTCATATTCTACAACCCTGCAAGGCTCATTGTCCACTATTATGTATTGTCCGACCTTCACGCTTCCAACATCTACAGGCTTACTCATCTAGATTCTCCTCTGACGGTTCATCTCTTTGGCAATAAATGTCTTATAAGCTAATAGATTTACTGGTTGAGGGTTGTTTCGGAGGGTCCGCAGGTTCATATTGACTGTTGGGTGGTGTGTGAGTGGGGCAGACACCCCCCCACCCCCCCTAGGGGGGTCGATATGGTTAATCTTCGAACTATCCGCAAAACGGTGAGATGTTAGAAAATATATCTTTCCTTATGATTTAATTGAACTGCAACATCTTAAAATTATACCTTCAGTCTATAAGCTCTGAGCCTCTCTTGAATCCGTAGGTGTCGTCCTTGTTTAAGACAGTCGGTGTCGTGCCACGTTTGGATAGTGAGGATGCGATGGGTCTGGCTTTGAACATATATAAATATTTAAGTTCGGAGGGGCTCACCGCCGTCCCTGAGATGGAGTTTGCAAGGTTGAAGAATCTTGGGGGTGGGGCCCCCCTCCCCGAGATGGAGGCTGACCTAATAGTCACTATTGGCGGTGATGGAACGGTTCTCAAGACGAGCATGAGCATACCTAGGTCCGAGACTCCTATACTGGCTGTGAATATGGGTAGGAGAGGCTACTTGACTGAGGTTGAGCCTGAGAATGCGATGAAGGCTTTGAAGATGTGTCTTCTTGGAAAATATAGGCTTGAGGAACATGCTAAGATATCGGCTTACGTTGAAGACAAGAGGCTGACCGACAGTCTGAATGAGGTGCTCATAACGCCTGCAACATCTTGGAAAATGTTAACATTCAATGTTGAACGTGGAGGCTCAAAGATTGTGGAGCAGAGGGCTGACGGCTTGATAGTCGCCACCCCAACAGGTTCAACAGCCCACGCATTCTCAGCCGGAGGCCCCATTCTGGAGAGATCCCTCGAGGCCTTCGTACTAGCATTCATCTGCCCCTCAGAATATGTGAGGTCGATTGTGGTCTCATCCCTCAAACCTATCCAGGTTAAGATTGGAGGGCCGAGGGTGAAGGTTGTTGTGACTGTGGACGGCCGCTACGTCAAGCAGCTACCTCCTGATAAACCGGTTAAGATCGAACGCTCTAAGAGTAAGGCGATCTTCATAAGATTCGACTCACCAATACTGAGTAGAAGCTACGGCCACCCCTTCAGGCTGGGTCGCTCCGAGACATGAACGTATACGTTCTCGACACATCCGCGTTCATAATGGGTGTGAATCCGTCGATGATCAAGGGTAAAGTGTACTCGGTCCCTGAGGTTGAGTCTGAGTTGCCTCCGAGAAGCATGGCGGCCATACGTTTCAGAACCAGCAGAGAGAATGGAGACCTAGTGGTCAGGTCTCCAACATTGGCTTCAACAGAATCTTTGAAGAAAGTTTCGTCTGAGCTCGGGGAGGTAGGTGTATTATCTTCTGCTGACTTGAAGATTCTTGCCTTGGGGCTCGACCTTAAACTGGAGGGTGTGAACCCTGTGATAGTCAGCGACGACTATGCCATTCAGAATGTTGCTGAACACCTCAACCTAGACTATGTCTTTCTAGTGACTTTCGGAATAAAGTATAGGTTCAACTGGTCCCTCTTCTGCCCAGCATGCTTCAGAAGATATCATTACAGCTACCATGAGAGAGTATGTGAAGTATGTGGAACCGAGCTTAAGAGGAGGGTCTTGAAGAAATTTGAGAAGTCAGGGAGAATATGATGTGTCAAGCTCCAAGTCTCAACAATTTCTTTGAATCATTACTTAAATTTTTCTAGAAGTGGAGCCACGACCTGATAATTTTTAGGCTGTAACGTCCGCCGTAAGCGAAGATCACAAGCATCAAGGTCTTCCCTAAGATTGAAGCTGCTAGGGCTTTCCTCTTAGGATACCTCATCATACCGAGAGGGATCCATATGACGTCGTCAGGCGTCAATGGTGTGACCGCGAACAGAAATATGAGGATAGCACCATACTTCTCCAACTTCGGCCTCCAACCGTCGATCCTAGAAACATACTTGTCTGGAACAATGTATCTTCCCCCTTCACCTATGTAGTAGTGGGTGTACTGGCCTATACCAGCCCCTATCCCAGCAACTACTCCCGTGATGAGGGGGTCGAGGCCTAAAGCTGGGTCGCTGAGTATGAAGACAACCACTTGAGGTGGGAGTATCGATATCATCAGGGAGCTCGTCCCCACAAGCCCAGAGATGAAGGCTCCTAAATATCCTAGATCAACGAGGAAGGCTGAGACGTTGCGAAGCCCTATCAGCCTTATCATAACCGTTCCTCCAACGATGGCGATGATCATCGTTACGATAACAAGTTTACTCGAGCCGCCAATGTTCCAGGAGCTTCTATTATAGTTCAAAGAACCTCAACTGTTCCAGTACACTTTTCCTTATCTCATCTACTGTGGGGAGTTCTCTGAGAATCTTTCCATCCTCAATGATCGGCTTCAGCATTGGGAGAGTTGAACCGCCGCACCTTGGACAGTCAGGACCCTCCACATCGACTCTCGTAACTAGGTCTACAACACATTTCGGGCACCTCCAGACCTGTTTGCAACCGCTGAATTTCCCCCTCTTAGCCTCAGGCCTACCTTCCCTCTCGACTATGTCTAGGGCGAAGTCTATTGTCGGAGCGTTGCTTATCGATGTCCCTACACCGAACCCTTCGGCTCCAGCATCGACGAGCTCCACAATATTTCTCTCATCCAACCCGCCTGAGACATATATCTTGACGTTTCTGTAACCTCTAGTGTCAAGTTCCCACCTCACCTCCCTCACTATGTCTGTGAACCTGCCTCTTCTAGAGGTCGGTGTGTCGAGCCTCACTCCTTGAAGCCTGTCCTTCAATGTTTCAGCAGCCATTATAGCCTCGGTCTTCTCGTCGTAATATGTGTCGACCAGGGCTATTCTCGGAACATCCTCAGGCATAACCTCATCGTAGGCCCTCCAAGCTTCGGTCTGATCGCCGAAGGCTATTATGAGGGCGTGGGGCATGGTCCCCATAGGCTTCTTTCCAATAGTGTCGGCGCCGGAGAGGCTTGAGACACCATCCAAACCTCCAATGTAGGCGGCCCTATCAACCATTCTCGATAGGGCTGGATGAATCCTTCTGATGCCGAATGATATCACAACCTTGTCTAAAGCAGCCTTCCTCACCCTAGCCGCTTTTGTAGCTACCCCTGACGCTTGACATATCAGACCTAACATAGGAGTTTCGAGATGGCAGAAGTCACCGTACCTCCCACTCAGAGACATCACTGGGACACGTACACCATAAATGTCTCTAGGCCTGAATACGGTCCCCTCATCCATTGAGTATAGGCTTACAGGTTGCCCCTCGAAGAGATGTGTGACCTCGTCGACCCCGCAGAGGACTGCCCAAGACCATCCGTTCGGTAAATCTCCCGCCGTCGCCTCCATTGTGACCCTGATATTTTCAAGCCCCTTAGCCTTGAGTATCTCCCTCGTCCTAACAAAATATACGTCGGTCGTCCCCCCGCCTCTTATCTCTTCTTCAGACGCTATATGGAACCGACCCATAAATCTACATCACCCACCCCTATCTTTTAAGGTTGAATGTTGAATCCGCCCAGTCTTATCCACATATGTTACGTAAAGTAGTAGGGTGAAGAATGTTGCTATGACGGGTTGGAGTAACATTTGGGGTGCCGGTGCGACAGCGAGTAAGCAACTGCAGAATGAGAATCTCCCGCCTAAAAATCCGTAGGGGGTGATGGTGAGCGCCAGTCCTTGAGAGATGAGCCATAGGGAAGCTATTCCGAGGGTTGTCTTCATATTCTTCTCGACGAACCTGAAGCTCAACCCAACCGCCCGCAACACACCGACATCTTCGATGACCAATGCTTGAATCCAAAATAATGTAAATATGAAGAAGACTCCCATACATGTCAGTAGGATAAGCCACAGGCTGATAGGGTCTATCAAAATTTTCAGGGCTTCAATTAAGGTTGCAGGTTCAAACCTTTTCAATACAATCTCAGGTTGGAGCTTGATCATATGAGTAAGTTTAGGAATATATGGTAGTAATATGGCTGCTGTCAATATAATTCCAACCAGTATTATAACAGTGTATACTGTAGCGAGGAGGATGGTTCCAGCCAAGATCTTCAAAAAATATTTGTCGCATCCATCCCAGAAATCGTTCATCGACGTTGAACCTGTCAAGACCGCCTTCTTATTCATATTCGCTGCACCTGAGAGTACGTAAATGTAGGTTAGGCCAGCCAGCGTGGCTAAAACAGTTATTCCAAATATCAACCCGTAAAAGAGGTTTGAGACTTGAACCTTCAAAATCATGTATGTCACCGGTGTGAGAACATAGAATGCCGCGATAAAAACCATAATCGGAATCAAGTAAAATATTATGAGGGATGGAAGGAACAGTATCAGGTTAGACCTGAGAACCTCTGATGTCCTCTTAAAATCATAGATGAGATCCAAACATTCAACCTCCAACTCTAATATAGCTTGATAGAGATAAGTCTTGATTAATGGTATATAATTTTAGAAGGTCTGATGAATCATCGTCGACTAAATGAGATTGACCGACTTGAATTTGAATTTAAATATAAATAATTAGGATTTCCGAACTCGGTCTACTGAATGTATTTTCTGCAGTAGGGGCAGTACCATCTCTGGTATCTCGCATAGTATGTTAGAGGCCTGTTGCATGTCGGGCATAACCCTGGGTATCGGCCTCTTCTTTGGGTTCCTGGAAATGTTCGGGCCACGTATCCCCTACGTTTACCAAGAAGAGCTGCAGCGACGAGGGGTATGACCGCTATAGGAATGAGTATCATCACCACCAAGGGTAGGAGGGTCGCCTCATACTTCGGTGAGAGATCCAGCCTGATAGACTTCGTATTATTCGTCGGGTCGTCTCCAAAAACTGTCCTATCAGGATCCGCTATTATAGACATGTTGTAGGTTCCAGGGGTGGCGTCTGTAGTGTTCCATTCGAATGATACCACTGTTCCACCTCTGCTTGCAAGGCTCAGAGGCGTAGCCTTAACCATTGTGTTGTTTGCGAACAAGCCTACTGTGAAGGTCTCAGCAATAGTTCCGTAATTGACGACTGTACCATTGAACTTCACAACGTCTCCTACAGACGCTCTCCCTTTATCTGAAGCTATTGAGGTTACTGCAACTTCTCTAGTCGCAAACCCTGGCGGTAAGTCTATTCTGATATCGACTTGACCGGCCCTGTCATATATTATCGTCGTCGGTGTTATGCTATTCACCGCCACAACCCTTCTCTGGGCTGTCACTGTGAATGTGACGACCCAAGAGGTTGCAGCAGGTATTTCAGGGATCTGCCAGAAGATGGCGCCGTCGATTGTTGAGTTTGGAGGTACGGTTGCGTCGTTATTGTAGGTTACAAGGGATGTTGGCAGATTCTCTGTTACACGAACGTTTGTGGCTGGAGGTCCATGTACCTCAGCTGAGATCTCTAGGTATATGTCTCTAAGTTCTGAGCTTGTAGGTGCAAAATAGTATCTTCCACCACCTGCGTTTGCAATTTCTTGGAGTAGGGTTGCGTTCACAGGGTCAGGGCCGGCCCCTCCTAGGCCTATGGTGTATATTACGATTCCAGATGAGGCTGCGCTTCGCGCTAAATCTACGAATCTTGATGAGGAGGTTACTCCCATAGTCGGTCTACCGTCGGTCATGAGCAGTATAGCTTTCTTATGCCCCACCATCCCCTTCGCCAGCATCTCTTGAATGCTGAGCTCCAACGCGGCGTAGAGGTTTGTGAATCCGTAGGGTGGAATTATCTGGTCTATTGCCTGTTTGAGGGCTGCTTTTCCAGAAGAGTCTGTTGTGGTGAAGTCCTTCTGTATGACGGCGTCTTCAGCGAAGGCTATCACTTGGCTTCTATCCTGCGGCCTCTGGTCGTCGACGAATGCTTTCGCAGCTGTCTTTGCGTCTTCAAACTTTTGGCCGTACATGCTTCCTGTCCGGTCGATGACGAGGGAGGAGTCGACTGGTCCAGTAACCCCAACCGCTCCACTTGTGACTGTTATGTTTATCTTAACAGTCATCGTCTGGCCTGGGAGGGCCATGGATGGGTTGACGCTCTTGGTTGTGACCACTGTTCCAACAACTTGGGCTTGGCCGCTTGGAATATTCAGGAGTGGGATTGCAAGTAACATTGTTACTGTCAGGTAGAATTTGATTTGAGGATGGATCCCTGTTCACCCGCCTATTATTATGGTCCTGTTCACATATTAATTGATTGTTGTTTCGTAGAGTATATGCTTAATCTCGATAATTTCAAATCTCTTTAGACAGATTATTAGTTTTACAACAGGCTGTTGACAAATCTATTTATGATTCATGTTGAAATATGGTATGGTTGGTGTGTGGCTTGAAGAAACTGTTGAGGCAACCAACCGTTCCAGTCTCGGTAGGTCAAGGTAAGAGTATCGATGAACTCATGGCTGAGATGAGATACACCGCCTTCCAAGGTAGGAGGCTCGGTGAGGCTGTCGACGTATGGTCTAGGATGTTGAGGAAGAGGCATATAGTGATCTGGCTCGGACTCGCCGGAGCAATGATTCCAGCTGGTATGCGCAGGATCGTCGCCTACTTGATCAAGAGGAGGATGGTCGACGTGGTTGTCTCTACAGGTGCAAACCTTTACCATGACGCTTTTGAGGTTGCAGGCGGCAGACACTACATGGGCAGCGTCCACTGTGACGACAAGAAGTTGAGGAGGCAGAGGATAGATCGAATATATGACGTCTATGCGGATGAGGATAGGTTCTATGCCTTCGACAGGTGGTTGGAGAGAGTCTTCTCTAAGAAGCTTGAAGACAATTACCCATACTCCTCCAGGGAGATCATTCAGATATTGGGTGAGACTTTCTATGAGAGGTATGGGGAGGTCGATTCGATGATAGTCACATCTTACCGGAGGGGGGTTCCAGTCTTCTGCCCAGCCTTAGGCGACAGCTCCCTAGGATTCTCCCTGATGTTTGCCAATAGGAGATTGGGTAGAGACATTATTCTCAACGCCTTCAAGGATGTTGATGAGAGTTCCAGAATAACCGAGAAATCTAGGATCACCGGAGTGATCTATGTCGGCGGGGGCACGCCGAAAAACTTCATCCAACAGACAGCGGTCATCTCAAGCTATCAGACAAGACATGATAGAAGCCACAACTTCGCTGTTCAATTCACAACAGACCTACCTGTGTGGGGTGGCTTGAGCGGCTGCACATTCGAGGAGGCCCAGAGTTGGGGGAAGATAAGTGCAAACGCAAGGTTCGCCACATGCCACGTCGACGCAACGATCGCCCTACCGATAGTTGTCCACGCCCTAGCTGAGAGGTTCAAAAAGTTTAGGAGGGAGATTCCGGTCTTCGACTGGGAAGGGAGCAGCCTAGAGATAACCTTTGAGAAATGTAAACTTTAGTGAACATAGTTCTCAGAACATTCCGAGGAGTCTATTAGAATCTGAATGTTCCGGAGGATTCGGGTCAAGCCTATCCCAACTACTATATTATGCAGTTACCAGATAGGACCCCAAGCCTATATGATATTAAAGGTATTAAAGGGCGCCCACAATTCTGGCAGGATAAGATATTTGAATGGGGTAGACAACCACCTTCGGAAGTTTAAACCGTTGAACCTTGATGGGGCCAAAGGTTACCCGTAACATAGTTTCGACTGATGTTCTGCGAGGCTTGATATTTAACGTGGGTTCAAGGCTCAGATGTGTACGGAGCCTCTTTTACAGATTCTTAAAGGAATATTATGGTCAAGTAAGTATTAATATATTAATTTGGTATTGGGCCTGAGACCTGATGTTGGTCTGGGATGGTTATGGTGAGAAGGATATATGGTAATGTTCTGGAGACGATCGGTGGGACACCTCTGGTAAGGCTGAACAGGGTCACCGATGGTTTGGACGCAACTGTTCTAGTCAAGCTTGAGGCTAGAAATCCTGGGGGGAGCGTAAAAGACAGGATATGTTTGAGTATGATAGTTGAGGCTGAGAGGAAAGGGCTTCTGAGACCAGGCTCAGTCATAATAGAGCCTACGAGCGGCAACACAGGTATAGGTTTAGCTATGGTTGCGGCTGTCAAGGGTTACAGATTGATCTTGACCATGCCTGAGACGATGAGTCTGGAGAGGAGGACCTTACTGATGGCCTATGGGGCTGAGGTAGTCTTGACCCCTGGAGATAAAGGTATGAGGGGGGCTGTTGAGAAGGCTGAGGAGTTGGCTGGGAAGATCCCAGAATCTTTCATACCTCAACAATTCCAGAATCCCGCGAATCCAAAGATCCATAGAGAGACCACGGCAAGAGAGATCTGGGAAGACACAGATGGTGAAGTAGATATTCTTGTGGGAGGCGTAGGAACAGGAGGAACCGTGACAGGCATAGCTGAATTTATTAAACCTAGGAAGCCGAGTTTCAGGGTTGTTGCAGTCGAACCTTACAGCTCCCCAGTCCTGTCAGGGGGGTCACCTGGCCCCCATAAGATTCAGGGGATCGGAGCCGGATTCATACCGAAAGTTCTGAGGATGGAGCTGGTAGATGAAGTTTTCAAGGTGAGGGATGAGGAGGCTATAGAGGCGGCTAGGCGACTCGCAAGGGAAGAAGGCATATTATGTGGGATCTCAAGCGGCGCAGCCGTATATGCCGCCTTAAAGGTTGCCGAGCGTCCAGAGAACCGTGGCAAAATGATAGTTGCCATTCTACCAGATACAGGTGAGAGATACCTCTCATCAATCCTCTTCAGAGACCTGCATGAGAGGGCGAAAGTTTTGAAGGCCGTTTAAAAAGTTAAGCCTTCACCTTCCTTTCTCTCTGAAGAGTTGATATTGCAGGCCTGAAAGTTTCACCGCCCCAGTGGCCTCCCTCTGGTCGAATCCACCCCTCTTCACTGAACGTATCTCAGGGGCGAATAGGGACTTTTCAGAATCCCTCTCAAGAATCTCGAGGGTTCCCTTGTAGAGTCTGAACCTTATTCTACCACAGACATATCTTTGAGTTGAATCTATGAAGGCATCTATGTCCTTTCTGAGGGGGTGCAGCCACATCGCATGGTAGACCATGTCAGCCCAGAGTCTATCAAGCTCACTCTTCAGTCTACGCTGCTCCTTCGTCAATGTTAAACCTTCGAGGTCTGCATGTGTGGTAAGCAGGATTGTTGCTGCAGGAGCCTCATACAGTTCTCTGGACTTCAAGCCCAATATCCCATCTTCTATGATATCTATCCTCCCAACCCCGTTGGCTCCTCCTACCCTATTCAACTCCAGAATGATCTTTACAGGGTCTCTTATGCCGTCGAGCTCCGTCGGAACCCCATTATCATAGGTCAGGACCATCTCAGTGGGTTTGTCAGGTGCTTTCTCAGGTGGAACAGCCCATAAATAGTCTTCAGGATACTGCGTTTGAAGGTCCTCAACCTGACCGCTTCCTATCGAGTGGGACCACATGTTTATGTCTCCTCCAAGCTTCCCCCTCCTCCTCTGCGGCTCCACACCATGCTGACGCAGTATCTCCTCCTCTTTAGGTCTTGAAAGATCCAGATCCCTCACAGGGGCTATGATGGTCTTCTCAGGCACATAGTATCTGAACGTGTTCTCCATTCTGAACTGGTCGTTCCCCTTACCTGTGCATCCGTGGGCCACAGCGTCAGCGTTCTCCCTCCTTGCCACATCAGCAACCTTAGAAGCTATAAGAACTCTAGACATAGAGGTTCCTATAGGATATCCTTCATAGGTTCCGTTTGCTTTTATACATTTGAAGATGTAGTCTCTTGTAAACTCCATCTTCGAATCGAAGAAGACAATATCTTTACCTAGCTTGTCAGCCCTCTCCTTCGCTATAGATATCTCCTCTTCACCCTGACCTACATCGACCAGGACAGGTATCACCTCCTTGAAGCCGTATTTCTCCTCTAGCAGGATCATTATGAGGGTTGAGTCTAGACCCCCAGAATAGGCCAGGACAACTTTCCCTTTACCTTCCAATCTCTTCTCCACCTCACCTACTTATAATAGACTTGACCATGTCAAAAAGGTCTTTCCAGACTCTCTCAAGCCTCTCAACCTCAATCTTAACATCCCTCTTCGAATCTTTCAGCCTCCTCAATCTGTCTCTGACCATTCTATTAACTTCTTCTGGATTCGGGCTTCCTAAGGTTCTGCGGGAGCTGATAGAATTGTATGGGTTGAATATTCTTTTGAGATCCTCCGAAGTCACGCTCACCATCCTGCCTAGGATCCTCTGCGAGGCCTCACCTATCTCCTCCGGCCTCAAGCTACTCAACATTCTCTTGGACTCAACAAGGTCTCTTACAATGTTTCCTACGAGCCTATGGGCCTCCCTGAAGGATAGGCCTCTTCCAACAAGCTCCTCAGCCAAGTCTATGGCTTGGGCGTAGCTTCCAGAGGCTACCTCAAACATTCTATCTCGGTTTATCTTGAGCGTCTTGAATATTGGGGTGAGGATTTCAAGAGACTCCTTAACGGTGTCTATGCTGGCCCATAGGGTTCTCTTAGCCTCTTGGAGGTCTCTATTGTAGCCTGTCATCAAACCTTTCACAGCGGTCAGCGAACCCAGTAAACCCCCATATACGGTTCCTGTCTTCCCCCTGATCAACTCTAAGGTGCAAGGATTCTTCTTATGGGGCATGACACTTGATGTTGAGGAGTAAGCGTCGGCTACCTCTACATAGCCGAATTCGCTGCTCGACCATAGAATGAGGTCTTCAGATATTCTGCTCAGGTTAGCCATCAGGATGGCTGAACATGCAAGAGCCTCAACGGCGAAGTCTCTGCTGCTCACCCCGTCTATGGAGTTTTCAACCAGACCTTCGAAGCCGAGGAGTCTGGCCGTCATCTCCCTGTCGAGGGGGAGGCTTGAGCCTGCGAGGGCACATGAACCTAAAGGTGACCTGTTGATTCTTGAGTAGCATTCCCTGATACGTTCAAGGTCTCTGAACAGGGCGTCGACATAAGCGAGCAGGTAATGGCTGAAGGATGTGATCTGCGCATGTTGAGTGTGGGTGTAACCGACCATAATGCTGTCATAGCTTTCAGCTGCTCTCTCAAGCAATGCTTCGATGAGGTCTAAAAGCTTCTCACTGATCTCGTTCAGCTCCCTCCTCAAACATAGTCTCTGGTCTAGGGCGACTTGATCGTTTCTTGAGCGGCCTGTATGCATCTTTCCACCAACATCCAAACCAGCCTTCTCTAAGACATAGCCTTCAATGAACTCGTGGACATCCTCAAATTTTTGGTTGAGCTCAATCTTTCCTTGAGTCCATAATGTGTGGAGCTCCTCAAGAGCAGCCAGAATCTTCTTGAGGTCTTGATATGAGATTATCTTCCTCTCATAGAGCATTATGTTATGTGCCATGGTTCCTAAAATATCGTCGACCAGAATTCTATGGTCTTCCTTTATTGAGGACATGAATCTGGCAGCCTGCTCAGCCGCCTCACCGCCCAATCTCGACCTGTAAACACTCGACTTCAAGACAAAGTTACCTTCTCAACAGTCTAATAGCACACCATACTCTTCCGTTACTCTAATACTGTTTTGCCCTGAGAAAATATTCTCAGAACCTTGTTTATAGAGATATTTGAAAACCTCAGCTTGGAAGATTCTGCCATCAGCCAGTGGATGTGAGTGTCATGTAGGATCTGGCATGGCTAGTTGTGTCAGATTTATATTCCGTCAATCTTTGGTTTGACCTCGCGCAATCACCGTTCGCTGAATCTCAGACGTACCCTCCATTATGGCTAGGGACTTCGCCTCCCTCATCATCCTCTCCACAGGGCTCTGTCTTGAGAGTCCGTATCCTCCATGGATCTGTATTGCTTTCAAGGCTGCACGCATCGCAACCTCTGAACTGTATAGTTTCGCCATAGCCGCCTCGACGGTGAATCTCAGGCCTCTATCTGCTTTGGATGCGGCGTAGTAGGTTAAGAGTCTAGCCGCCTCAGTCTCAGTAGACATATCCGCTATCATGAACTGTACTGCTTGGAATTCCGATAGGGCCCTTCCGAACTGGCTCCTCCTCTTAGAATATTCTACTGAGGCGTCGAGGGCAGCTTGGGCTAAACCTACACCTACAGAGGCCAAACCTACTCTTCCCCTATCTATACATGAGAGAGCTATCTTCAATCCTTCACCTTCACCGCCGACCAGATTCTCTCTCGGCACATGGCAGTCTTTGAACAGGATCTGGCCGTTCGACACAGCCCTGAAGCCTGTCAGGTCTTCAAGCCCTCCCAAACTCAAGCCCACAGTATCCTTCTCGACTATGAATGCGCTGAGGCCTTTCGCTCCCTTACTCTTATCGGTTGAGGCCAAGACCAAATAGACTTGGGCTTCCCCAGCATTCGTTATGTAACTCTTCTCACCGTTTATTATGTATTCGCCGCCTGAGGCTTTCGCCTCGGTTCTTATGGAGGCTACGTCTGAGCCTCCTGTACGTTCAGTGACAGCTAAGGCTCCTAGGCTCCTACCTTCAATCATAGGTTTCAGGAAACGATTTTTCTGGTCGTCGTTACCGAAGAGGTGGATGCTGTATGCCGACATTGTGTGTGCGAGGTTTATTGTTGCGGTGTTGCGGCATACTCTAGCCAACTCCTCTAAGGCTATACAGTAGCCCAAAAGACCAAAACCTGACCCCCCATACTCTTCAGGGAAGGGTAGGCCTAGGAATCCTCCACCAGCCATAGCCTTGACATTCTCCCATGGAAATCTTCCCGTTCTATCTATCTCCCCTGACTTGGACGCTAATTCTCTGTATGCAAACTCGTACGCCCGAACCTTCAGGTCCTGCTCTTCTCTTGATAGTGAGAAGTCCATTATCCACAACCTTCCAACTTTTTATAAAAGAGAGTATTACAACTATTTTCCAAATAGCGTGCTGAAAATGTTTCGGCGTTCCTCTTCTGACAAGATTGTTGTAATGGCATGATGCCACATATATAATGGGGCGACACAACCAATTCATGCGCGATCGATTGGTTCAGTGTGTCGAGCAACTCTCCCTTACCCAATAAATTTCACCCTTAAAACAATGTTCATATTATATGTTTAGATTCTAAACCTGGATATTTAAGGTGTCGCATCTAAAAACGAGTCTGGGTTTACGCCTCATTCAAATAAAGTCTGTCTTCGAGAGGGATAGGGTTTCATCGATATAATTCACATGGTACATTCTCTTTATTCTCACATATCTTTGGAACCCTCTCTCAGCCGCCTCCTCCCAAATCTCTATCTGCCCATCGAATATGTCAAGGAGAGCCTCCAACTCCTCCCTAGGATGCATCTTAGAGTTTATGGTCGCGATGGTTGTCAGGGATCTCGACTTCATTCTTGAAACATAATCTAGGAGCCATTTCCTAGTTGCGGCAGGTCCATGTTGCAGAAGTATATCTGAGATTAAGTCTATGCACGATATTCTCCCATCAGCCCGACCCATATCTTCCAAGGCCCTTGCAACCGTTATATTCAACTCTGTAAGATTGTCTAGCCCCCTAACCCTGTAAATGTTTGGTTGCTTAGCCTCCACCTCAACCTGGGTGTTACATATTACGTGGTATAGTTTCTTTGGATGTTTATTTGCAAGTTCAATGTCGAACCTCTTCGTGACGTATAATGCTGAGTTTCCAGCCTCCAGCCCCACCTCCAAGAATCTATGTATTAGAAGGTCAACCTCATCGCATGAGGGTGAGGTTAAGGCCACTACATAGTTTGGGCGTAGACCACCACCCAGCAACCTGTCTAGTCCCCTGTGACCTATCGAGACGTACCTTGGTTCAGCCTCAACCTTGACTTTGAGGCTTGGGGCTGTTTCCTGAGGCTCCGGTCTTTTAGTCTCGGTGGCCACGACCCCTACCTCAGGCTTAGATATCTTCCTTTCAAGCAACCTGTATCGGCCTCGGCGCCGACGCATGAAATCAACTCCTAGGAATAGTATTGCAGCCAATGCGGCAGCGGCTACAGTAATATAGGCCATGTTCAGAGGTGTTGATTTCGCCTCAACCTCCAGTTCAGTAGAATCTTCAACAGTGTATCCTTCATCTTCAAAGGTCGTCCTCAATCTGAGACGACCTTCCTTCTCAGGTTTCCATCTCAATTTGAAGGTTCCATCGGAATCTGTCTCGACTTTTGATATTGGCGTCCAAGCCGAACCTTCGAGTGAATATTCAATCTTAACAGTCTTCTCTTTGAGAGGTGACCCGTCTATCTTCAAGCCGCCGAATATTGTGAGGTCTGTCCCAACCTGTATCTTGTGTGATTCCACACTCAACTTCAATGTCACCTTGCCTTTTGGTTGTGCTGGACTCGGAGTTGGGCTTGCGTAGACTATCTCGAGTCTTGGCGAGTTGAACCTTCCAGGCTGGTCGCTCGAGTAGAAGACTGCGCTTGCAGCATGCTCGAAACCTTCAGGGTAATCAGGCTTCAGGACCAAGGTCAACTTTCCGTCTCGGAGAGACTCCTTGACCTCTGAACTAACGTTGAATACGTACCATGCTATGTTTGATAATTGTTTGGTGTCAGCTGCCCTCTGACTTACTGAACTTATTCTAGCCTGTGTCCAGTAAAGCTCCCTCTCACTCCAAGATGTATCTGAGCTTCTATAGGCCCCTACTCTCAGGGTTCCGTGAACGTCGAAAGCATAGACATACAACTCAGCAGACTCAATTTTACTGTCTCTTGGGATGCCTGTCAAATTGAATAATAGAAAGCTCCACCTCTGTCTACTATGTGGTTTGAAATAGTAATATTCAACATAGAGGTTTGATCCTGAGAAATCCACTGAGGGCTGCAGTGAATCTATATAGCCGTCTTGGATAGGTTTCAGAATAACCGCATTCGCCTCTGAACTCGTCCAGTCTACATGTCCCTCGGTGAATGTTAAGATGAGGATCAATGTTACCAGCATGGCCTTAAAATATTTGGTTGACTCCATCTCGATACGCACTCTATATTTTTGTTGAACCTTTCATTCTTGAATGTTCAATCTTGATACATCTATCCATGATGACGGTCATTCCAGCCATCTCAGCCATTCTGGCAGCCTCCTCATTGAAGATGCCAAGTTGCATCCAGATAACCTCAGGCCTCCCAAACTTCTTCCTCAACTTAACCGCCTGCTCCACTATTTTGGGGGTTTCCTCAGCCGGCCTGAATATGTCGACTATATCTATTCCCCTCGCAACTTCATCAGGCATATCTAGGAGGGTCTTGTAACATCTCTTTCCAAGAAGCTCGTCGACGAAAGGGTTTACTGGAATAACTTCGTAGCCTTGAGATATTAAATATTCAGCTACTATGCGACTGTCTTTCAACGGATCCCTCGAAACCCCTACAACAGCGATAGTCCTACATCTTGAAAGAATATTCTCAATATCTCCCCCTCTGTTATGGGTCATCTGAACACCCTGCCAAGTAGAAGTTCAGTAGACTGTTTGACGCCTGAAGATTTGGTTCGACCGATAGTTAAAGGTAACTGGCTGAGGCAAGCCTCATCCTATCAAACTACGAGAGTCTGATTTTTTGGATCTCAGCTATGGCATTTAGAGAAGGTATGCTTTCTAGTGTGGCCATCTCTAATATTTGATGAAATATGTTTGTTAAAGAGTAATTGGCTTCACCTTGAATCGCCCCGACAATAGATTAGATAGATTATATTTCACTTCACAACGTATTTATCTTTAGACCTTTAAATCTCAGGTTATGTATAGTGAGACTGTCCTTCAACATTACCGTAATCCCAGAAATGTAGGGAAGATAGGTGACGCTGACGGCGTCGGGGTTTACATGAGTGACTTCTGTGGAGATATAACAAAATTTTGGATAAAGGTTTCAGAAGGCAGGATAATTGATGTGAAGTATAGGACCCAGGGATGCGCAGCCTCAATAGCTTGCGGAAGCATATTGACTGAACTTGTCAAAGGCAAGACTGTGGATGAGGCTCTGAGGATCACGAAGGACGACATAATCTCAGCTCTGGGCGGCTTACCTGAGGCGAAGGTTCACTGCTCAGTCTTGGCGGATGACGCTTTGAAGGACGCCATTAGAGACTACTTATCAAAAAATAATATGGATGTTCCTAAGGAGCTCATTGAGAAGCATGAGAGGATCAAGCCGTTGATAGAGAAGATGGAGCAGATGGGTTACGTTCTGATTTAAATGTTAAAAGTCGGTGATAAGGATGATGTTTCGGGTAGACACATAGATCATGTTGCAATGAGGGCGGTAACTGACCTGTCGCCTAGAATCGATGCTCTTCTTACATATTCTGTTTGAGGGTGATCGTCGTGGTCTCAGCGGGTTCAGAATGTTTCGACCTTGAACAGGTAGATATCGCCGCTACAATCGCGAGTCTGATGAATATATCGTATCGAACTGAAGGGGAGCCTATAGATGAGATTTTAGCATATGGCTGGGGATGTGGAAAGGTCCTGCTACTCATCATAGACTCTCTAGGATACAGAGAATATGTTGGTTATAGAAGTTTTTTCAGCAATATTTGGAGGATGAGTTGCGAGGGAAGACTTTACAGGTGTAAGGCGAATGCTGAAAAGACGACTCCCTGCATAGCCTCTATTCTATGCGGTATGAGGCCTGAGAGACACAGGATCTATAGTACAGGAGATGTTTGCAGAAGGCGTGGTTTAATGTCTATTTTAGAGGTGGCCTCCAGGAGAGGGGTGAAGTCAGCTGTCATCATGGAGGAGAAGGGAGCCCTAACATTTGTAGGTCGAATCGACATAGTCAAACCAATACCTGAGAGGAAGAATATTGTGGAGTTTGATGAGGAGGTTAAGAAGGCCACCGCTGAAGCGTTGAGGGAAGGCAGCCTTCTGACTGTTGCGCATCTGAGGGTTCTGGATAAGCAAGGATATACGCCATACGCCATTAGACTTGTCGACTTAAACGTTTCAGAGATCGCTGGAGCATGCGATGGAGAAATTCTGATGATGGTTTGTGGGGACCATCCGCCGCACGGTTCAAAGGAATCTTCAGTACCTTTGATAGTGTTCAGGTTATAATTGTTATAATTATGAATGGTCAGGTTGATCTCGATGAAGATGATGATCTGTATTGATTTAGGTGGAACAAACCTCAGGGTTGCTTTGGGGAGCAGTGAAGGTAGAATATTTAGCCGTATTATGGAGAGGATTGATAAGTCGTCAGGCTCCAAAGGGATAATCCGTCAGATACTTCGCATGATACATTCGCTGGAGAAGACTTCAGATAGAATAGAGTGCGTAAATGTGGCAGCTGCAGGGCCACTCAATCTGAAAGACGGTTCCATAGTAAACTCACCCCACTTCAAATTCAAAAATATCCCCATAGTCAAGCCTCTCGAGGATGCTCTCGGGGTTCCGGTCCATTTCGTCAATGACTGTGTCGCCGGTGTTATTGGGGAGAAGGAGTTTGGCGCCGGAAGAAGATGCTCGAACATAGTCTATGTTACTTTGAGTTCTGGAATAGGAGCTGGAGTATTTGTAGACAACCATCTATTGATGGGTAAGGATGGAAACGCCCATGAGGTCGGCCATATTACAATAGACCATTCTGGAATGTTGACCTGCGGATGTGGATGTAAGGGCCACTGGGAAGCCTATTGTGGAGGAGACGCTGCAGCTAACTTCATTAAACTCCAGTTGGAATCGAAGCCGCGTAAAGATGTTGAAGCCAGCCAACTATACAGGATTTCAGGGGGAAACCTGAATATGCTTTCATCAAGGGATCTCTTCGAATCAGCTAAGAATGGGGACCGCCTAGCTTTAGGGATTGTTAGGAACATGGGAAGACTCAACGCAATAGGCTTCGCCAACATAGTCAACGCTTACGATCCTGAACTGATCACGGTTGGAGGCGCGATAGCAATATCCAACCCGAATCTTGTACTCGGGCCGGTCAAACGTCTCATACGCCAATATAGTATCAACAGAGTTCCAAGAATCATGTTGACGAGACTCGGAGAGGATTCGGTGCTCTACGGTTCCTTGAAACTCTCACATTACTTGGAACGGTAAATATCCATAAACTCTGTGATTTTCATTTTCAGCCTTAAATCAAATAATATGTTTTCAATCCAGATTTCATCTAATGTTTCAGCATGGATTCCATAAAACGTTTAAACGATGATAAAGCCATAGGTGATGCTAGGAGGATAGCGACTGAGCCTAACAGAAACCATCCCTGATAGAAGGACCCGGTTAAATCCAGAACAACTCCAAACATGAATGGGCCTAAAACCCCTCCTAAAGACATCATTGAGCTCAGTAGACCAGACGCTGTTCCAAGAATATTCATCGGCAACCACTCCGACAAGATCGATGGAATGATCCACCACATCGTCGACGATAGTAGAACAAGAGCAAACATGAATATGGTCTGGCACATCTCCCTCGGCTTCATAATAGAGATCAATATGCATCCTGAACCGGCAGCGAATAATGGTATGAGGACCATTGGGCTCCTCCTCTTTATGATTCTGTCTGCGATGTAGCCGCTGAGTGGTGTTCCAAAGCTCCCTAGAAGAAGCATGAGTGAAGATACTACGCCTGCCTGGGTCTCAGTTAGGTTAACGATTTTGACAAGATATGTTGGAACCCATGTCAAGGTTCCTATGAAGATGACGCCCCCACCCAAACCGGCCAGACATAGTAACCATACTCGGAGACTCTTCAAGACTGCACTATAATCGAGTCTAGATTCAAGGTCTGAGCTAGGCTCCGAAGATCCTTCAGGCCTCTCCTTCAGAAAGAGCATTGTAAGGACTGCTGCTACGAGGCTCGGTATGCCGAAGATCCAGAATGTCCACATCCAACCGCCGAATGTTGAGGCGACGACTACCGAGAGGGCGGTGGCTATCACCGTCCCAACCGATACTGAGAGTTGGAATATGCTTAGGGCTATAGCCCTATCCTTAGGTTGAAACCATCTCATAACAGTAGCTGAGCCTGGAGCGGCTATGCATCCGGCAGCCAATCCGTTTGCAAATCTGTATGCAAGACAGTCCACGAATGATCTGGCGAATCCTGTGAGTATACAAGTTACGCCTGTCATGGTTAAGGAAACTGTGAAGACACGTCTCACACCTATCTTGTCGGAGATAATGCCTGAAGGGAGTTGCATCATCACATAACCTATCCAGAAAATTGACATCAACATTCCAGATTCAGAATAGGTCAGGTTCAGAGCCGCCCTCATCATAGGTATCAGAGGAGGATAAGCCATCCTGACCATGTAAGATATCCCAAAAGAAAGAAAAGCCAGACCCAAGATCACCCATCGATAACTACTAACTGACAATGGTCAATCATCTTAGTAACACTCAAAAGTTACTTGCATAACCTCAATTTATCATTTTCCCACATTGGCCTTTTTTACCGCCGGACATGATCTCAAATCGTTGATGCGCTACTTTCACTGCCTCAATCAACATGTATGTTATTTGGCGGTTAATAATAAATGCAGTGAATCCAAGCCGGTTTAAACCTAAATATTCATGTTGGGTATGCGCCGCAGATTCTGCAGTGTCTTGAATATGCTGGTACACCTGCACCGCAGTAAAGGCATCTCTTATCGCTTCCACGAGGCTCAGGGATATAGCCGACCTCTCGCATGTAAATCTTATAGTAATATATATGTTCTCTACTTACGAATTTTATGGGGTAACTGTCCAAGTCACCGTCTGCTACTTGTTTCTCAACAATCTCTCTGAGCTTGGTGAAACCTGAACCTGCCTCGATAGGTGTCTTTCTCCGCCAAATTATCTCTTCAGGCAACTGGTGTTTAAAGGATTCTCTGAGAATCCATTTACCCCACTTAACTCCATCGATTTCTTTAACTTTTAACTTCGGATCTATACCCAGAGAAAACTCTATGAGTTCTTGGTCTAGAAAAGGCTGCTTTACTTTGAGGCTTAAATATTTTCCTAAAATATTTGAGTTGAAACTCATAGATTTGACGATCTCGGGTATATACTCTTCCAGATCCATGTTATGCATATAATCGTATCCTGCGAAGAGTTCATCGCAGCCGTCGCCTGTCATAATGCTTTCACATCCATAGCTTATTGAATGTTTGAGGCCGAAGTATGTGGCAAGATCATTCGGGATTGCAGGGTCGAATGTCTTTAAAACTCTTATAACCTCGGGAATCGATTTCATAGCTTCATCTACAGTCACTTTTCTAACATGTAATTTCAGATCTAAAAATTCTGCGACTAACTTGGCGAACCTGAGATCCGTTCCAAAATCTTCCAGAGTCACGGTGAAAGCTACAGGTTTCTGTAGGGCTGTGGCTGCGATTATGCTCGAGTCTAAGCCTCCAGAGAGAAGTAAGCCTTCCCCAAGATTTCTGTTGACCGCTCGGCCCACTCTAACTTTAACAAGTTCTTCAAATCGCAGCATCACATTCACAAATTTTCGTATATGGGTCAGTATGCATATATTTTTCCGTAGGGTCTATGCGTGTAAGGTATTAATTTCAAAAATTCTCCATTCAGAAGATCGTCTAGGTGAAGGTTAAAGATACAACAATACTCCTTCAAATGTTCCTCCAATATTTTGATGTCTCCCCCTTCAAGACCAACAATTTTAACCTCTTTCCCGAGCTGGTGTTCATCCACTCTCCCTCGAATATACATGGCTCCCCCATGCATTCCTGTTCCAACATAGCCTCCTATTACCTCTGAGCCTTCGTTCTCCAATCCTAATACGACTATGAGGCCTCCTGCCATATACTCGCCTAAAAAGTTCTGTGCACATCCACCTACAATGATCACTGGACACGACTCCTTATAAGACTTCATATGGATGCCTGTGCGGTAGCCGACACTGCCCTCAATAAAGATCCTCCCACCACGCATCGAGTATCCTGTTATGTCTCCAGCATCTCCGTGAATTACGACTTTTCCAGAGTTCATTGTGTTTCCAATGCCATCTTGACCGTTTCCGTGTACTGTTATTGTCGGACCGTCCATGAAGATAGCCAAATCGTTCCCTGGAACTCCGAAGATTTTAATATTCACATCGCTCTTCAACCCTGCACCGATATATCTTTGTCCATTTACATTGTCCAGAATAATTTCTTTCTCTCCAGCAGCTATTGCTTCTCGGATCTGCTCATTCAAAATCTTATAATGGAGTCCTTTTGCGTCTATCCTCATACTTCAACTCCCGGTCCAGATACTAAGTGTTTCCTATACTCTTTAGGCAAAGATAGTAAACCGAAATCTTCTTTGAGAATGTTATCTTTGAAGCTTGATGCATCGACCCTGTCAACGATCAGGCCTCTATAGATTCCAGCCCTATCGATATTATTGATGAATATGACTCCAACTATATTATTCTCCTTCAGAACAATTTTCTTGTAAACCAAATTTTCGTCATTGCAATATTCTATTATTTCATATTCGTCTCCCTTAGGATCTGTTAACCCCATAGATATGGTTGGTATGTTGCAGAGTTCAATCGAGTTCATAGCGATGCCGCCCATATACTCTCTAGGTATTCCAGCCATGTTGGAGCCGGCTACACTCCCCTGTCTGTAGGCATTTGGCCATATGGCTATGGGTCGTGTCCCACCCAATATGAGGTCAGGCCCTTCAGCAACATCGCCAGCCGCGTATATGTCTGGAATGTTTGTTTGCATGTGCCTGTCTACTAGGATGCCTCTATTCGTCTTGATATCTGTATTCTTAATGATCTCTATGTTTGGAGTTACACCGATGGCGAATACGAGCATGTCGCAACTCAGTTTCCTCCCATCCTTCAAGGTGACGGCTGAAACTCTTTCTTTACCCTCAATCTCAGAGACAGTATTCTCAGTGGCGACTTCGCAACCAATCTTTCTTAGATTCTGCTCTATGATTCTTGAGGCCTTCTTGTCGAAGGTTGAACTCAATATTCTATCCGCAAGTTCAACGATGAACACTTTTATTTTGAGCGCCATCAAGGCCTCAGCTGTCTTCAATCCTATCAAACCTCCACCGACCACGATAGCCTCCTTAACTTTATATCGGTCGATGTAACTCAATATCCTCTTCAGATCATCCAGTTTTGTGAATGTGAAGACCCCGTTCAGTTCTCTGCCCTTAATGTTAGGATATATCGGTTTTCCTCCTGTTGAGATCAATAGTTTGTCAAAATGTATTTTCTCCCCATCTATAAGGGTGATAGATTTCTCCTTTGTATTCAGAGATGAGGCTTTAATTCCTAATATGGTCTTTACTTTATTCTTATCATAGAAATTCTTATCTCGATAAAATATAGAGTCTCCTGAAACCTTGCCTGCGAGCACATATGTTAGCAGTGGCCTAGAATACGCTGGGTAAGGTTCGTCTGAGATGATGATTACTTCGCTGTTGCAATCGTGATTTCGAATAGTCTCCACAGCCGCTATGGCGGCTACTGAGTTTCCAACGATTACATACTTGGTCGTCTGGCTTCACCTTAACTCTAAGGCTTCATTTGGGCAGTTTGCTACACATACTGGGGTCTCCTCTCCATAGCATAGGTCACACTTCGATGCAACTCCGCCACACCCCTTCCTCCTCATTACAACCCCGAAAGGACATACCATGATGCACATCCAACAGCCTACACATTTTCTGTCGTTGCAGAGTATGGCTCCGGTCTCAGGTTCCCGATACATAGATCCGGTTATGCAGGCCTCCACACACGGCGGATCTTCGCAGTGGCGGCATTGGAGGGCGAATGAGATGTGCCCCTTCTCCTCCACCAATATTCTTGGGATAGGTTTTGGATATTCGCCTCTGTAGGCTTTGATTATCTTCTTGGACTTTGAATGTTGGACTAGACAGTAAACTTCACAGAGTCTACATCCGATGCATACGTCTTCCTTTATGTAGATTCTTCTCATTTCACCAGGCCTCCCCAGCCGGCTTTATTCCCAACATCTTCAAATCGACATCTGTAAGTCCGACACCCCTCAACTGCTCCCTATTCCCACGGAGGCTCTCTATCGCATTGATGCCCATGCCGCCGAGCATCTCCTTGATCTCCAACGACCATGCCCTGAGCAGATTCAGTAGTCTCCTAGTGCCTATCTCAGGATTCAGCCTCTTGGTCAGGTACGGATCTTGCGTGGCGATGCCCCAGTTGCATCTTCCGGTGTAGCATTTTTGGCAAATGTGGCAGCCCATTGCTACTAGGGCTGCGGTTGCGATGTATACTGCGTCTGCACCTAATGCGATGGCTTTCACAACGTCTGCACTGGATCTTATGCCGCCGCCGACTATGATGGATGCTTCATGTCTGATCCCCTCCTCCCGTAGGCGACTGTCAACTACGGCTGTGGCCAACTCTATTGGTATCCCAACATTGTCCCTGATGACTGTGGGGGCTGCTCCAGTTCCCCCGCGTATGCCGTCGATGGCTACGAAATCGGCTCCTGCTCTGACTATGCCGCTGGCGATTGGGGCAACATTATGGACAGCAGCGATCTTAACCCCTACTGGCTTTGTGTACTCGGTCGCCTCCTTCAATGCATAGATCAGTTGCCGAAGATCCTCTATCGAGTATATATCGTGGTGTGGGGCTGGGGAGAGGGCGTCTGTCCCCTCAGGAATCATTCTAGTCTGACTTATCTCCTCACTCACTTTCTCGCCTGGTAAGTGTCCTCCGATTCCAGGCTTTGCTCCTTGACCTATCTTTATCTCTATTGCAGCGGCAACCCTCAAGTATTCTGGGTGTACACCGAACCTGCCTGAGGCTACTTGGACTATTGTATGATCACCGTACCTATACAGGTCTGGATGCAATCCCCCCTCGCCCGTATTGTAATAGGTTCCAAACTCTATTGCCGCCTTGGCCAGTGATAGGTGGGCATTGTAGCTTATGGAGCCGAGCGACATTGCCGAGAATAGGATTGGAGTATTCAACTCCAACTGCGGTGGGATATCAGTCTTCAGTTTTTGTTCGTCGTCAGTGAATTCTATATTGAGGCTGCCAGGTTTCTTTCCTATGAAGGTTCTTAACTCCATAGGTTCCCTTAGAGGATCTATGGATGGATTGGTTACCTGTGACGCGTTGAGTACGATGTGGCTGAAATAGTCGAGGTATGGCCGGTCACAACCCATTCCAGTCAGAAGGACTCCTCCAGCCTCAGCCTGCTTGTAAATATCTCCGATAACCTTTCTAGTCCAATGGGAATTATCTTTGAAATGTAAAGGATTTTTTATAATGTTCAAGGCGCCTGTTGGACAAAGGGTCATACATCGATGGCAACCTACACATTTAGAATTTTCAGCGTAAACCTTGTCGTCTTCAGGTTCATATGTATGGACATCGTTTGCGCATTGTCTGCAACAAACCTGGCAAGCTACACATTTCTCATAGTCCCTCTCAACGATGAATTCTGGTTGGATATATGTGATTGTCATTTTAATCCATCAACCTTCCAATAACCGGTTCCCCAGCCTTCGGGGACCATATCTTGTCTGGTGAGTGGCATACTTCTCTGATGCCGCATTCCTCACTCGATATGTAGAGCATGTCGCCCATTCTTCCAGCTACCAGTGGCCTCAACTTTAGCCGGTCATTCAGACCTACCATCCCCCTACCGTATCCAACTATGACTGAGAACGGCCCGTTGACTAGAGCACTACTGTAAGTGATGCGTAGAGCCTTTGCAAACTCAAGCTCAAAACCTTCAAGTCTATCTATTTCATCCCAGAACGGAGCTGCCAGTATCTTCGCGATGACATCAAAGTTTAGCCTGTGTTTCCTTCCAAGCAGATCAAATAGGTAAACCATGACCTCTGTATCGGTGAATAGGGTGCAATGGTAACCGTAGTTGAGTAGGAATCTTCGGTTTATTCCGTAGGAGGATATCTCCCCATTATGAGCTACTGACCAATCTAAGAGTCCGAATGGGTGGGCTCCACCCCACCAAGCGGCTGAGTTTGTTGGGAACCTGCCGTGGCCGATCCAAGTGTGGCCTTCATAATCTTCCAACCGGTAGAAGGAACCTATGTCTTCAGGGAAACCTACGCCTTTGAAGATCCCCATGTTCTTTCCACTTGAAAATATGAATGCCCCATCGATGGTTGTATTTATCTCCATAACGGTCTTGACAACAAAATCTTCTTCAGTTAGAGTATGATGTTCATTTAACCTCTCCGCCTTCACCTTTAGGAAGTACCGCCAGATGAGGGGTGGTTGCTTTATTCTCTCTACTCTTCTGAAAGGAATAGGTTCGTCTTTCTGAATTGAATAGTTTCTATCTAAGTATTCCTCAGTCTCCCCCTTGACTTTTTCATCACTGTAAAACAGGTGAAAAGCATAAAGGTCCCTATATTCTGGATATATTCCGTAAGCTGCAAATCCTCCGCCTAAACCGTTACTTCGCTCATGCATCGCAGCTATGGATTTAATAATTGCTTCCCCACCGAATCTTCTGCCCCTCTCATTCATTATCCCTGTGAGGGCGCAACCACTCCTCTCCTTCTCCATATAACGGTCCATCTCATTCAACCCATGGAAATGCTGATTCTCCAAAATTATTTGAATCTACATGCCAGTTTATACAATTCATACATGTTTTTCATAACGAGTGCTGTGTTCAATATCTGCCCTTCATTATCCAGTTTTCTTGCTAAAAAGCAGACTTTTCAAATATAAAGTATAATTACAATCCGAAAGAGTTTTTTTGTCGGATAAGATATTAAAAACGTCAAAGACTACCATATATTGTTAGAAATAAAATTGAAGTTTAGTCAACTGCATAGCAGACTGGATTATCATGGATGTTTTCGTGAACTTTAGAAAGGAGGATATTTCATTCAGTAAAAAAGTTTGTTATGTGGGAGAGAATATCAAGAACAAATGCAAGAGTCGGGAACGTGATAAAATGCGTTTTTAGCTTATAAGTAATTAATGTGAACAAAGTTTACATGATTAGTTGATAAATCCTTAAGGATATGTTATGATGGTTGGTGTGAACTGAACATAATTACTTTTTCTCAGGGTTGAATGTTGTATATGTGGGGCTCAGCATCTTTTCAATGTTAGTTCGATCGTGCGATGTAAGGTTGAAATTCTAGGGAGCCTGGTCGACTGAATGGGCCCATTGAATAGGATGCGAGCTCAAAGCCGCCCGAACCCTGTATGAATTCATGAAATCTTTCGACCGCGGACTTCGGGAATGGATTGACCACTGTTATCTCCTTGACCCTAACCTTTCATCGAGTGAATATATTATCGAGGACCCCAGGCTCCCAGCGAGTGAGATGATGTATCCGTCTCAAGGTTCGATGCCATATACCGCGGCGTAGTCCAAACCGTCCGATGCGATCTCCGGCTTAATGTATGAGTATAGGGCCGGCGACCCAGACGAAAACATAGTAGTTGAAACCGCTTCTGATGGTAATTCAGAGGCTTTAAATTCAACGATTTTGGAAAACTCATCTTCAGCTTTAAGCCATGTTCCTTCTCTAGGTAATTGAAGAATTCGGCTATACGGAATTCAACTTCTTGAACCACCCTTCTTTGCATACTGTGGGAGCTCACTGGGCGTGTTATAGTATCCTTCTGAAGATCCTGCTGTTAAGCAATAGCTCTTTTTCACCGAGCCTTTTCCTAGCCAAGCTTGTTTAAGGTAGCTTGCGTTGAACTTCCTCCTATGAAATTGCGTGGTTGGCGTGCCGGCCGTAACCCACCTTCTGTTTTAGGCAGCATTCGTCTCATCGGGGTACCCGCACCTCGTGCGGAGCTCATCGGCGCCTATTACCCCTTTCACAGCGCGGGTAGGCTTTTTCACCCTCCCTCAAACCGCTCAGCGTCCCCGCATCATGGTTTAAGGTTTGGGGGAGGTTTTTTCTGTGCCTGAACCCAGGTTCTCACCTGACACTTTATGTGCCGCGCCTCCGCATTGTGGGTGGAGTTTCCTCAAGCTTTGAGCTCGGAGGCTGCCCACCGGCTCGCCAACCATTAAACATCTCAGGTTAAGGGGCTGTTAAGTTTTTGGGTTTATGTCAACCATGCTAGGCCTCCGGTTTCGCTTTGATGAGGTTCCTTTTGAGGCTTGGCACCTTGAGCGATTGGGGGCAGCGGGCTGAACGTCTCGGCCGAAGCCTTGACGCTTACACCCCTGCTCCATCAACCTCATCTTCTTTGAGAGCTCTCGTCCAAACCTGTGGCCCTGTCGCCAGGGCCTGGATGGTTTGGATCGGCCGCCTATTTTCGGGAGAGGTTTCGGGCTTAGATGCCTTCAGCCCTTATCCTCGACAGCGTGGCTGCCCGGCACTGCCCTGTCGGACAACCGGTAAACTAGAGGCTACGATACCCCGTTCCTCTCGTACTAGGGGCGCCTTCCCCTCAGGCGACCAGCACTCCCAGCAGGTAGAATCCGACCTGTCTCGCGACGGTCTAAACCCATCTCGCATTCCCCTTTGATCGGCGAACAGCCGCGCCCTTGGGCCCTGCTGCGGACCCAGGATGGGAAGGGACGACGACGGAGAACCAATCCTCCTCGTCGATGGGGACTCTCGGAGGAGACGAGCCAATTACTCCCGGGGTAGTTTTTCTGTCACATCCAGCCCCCAACAATGGGGACATGAATGATCGCTAGACCCGGCTTTCGCCTCTGGATCCCTTGCTTTGGAGGATCCAGTCAGCCCGACTTTTGGTCTTGCCCTCTACTCCGGAGTTCTGTCCCGGATGAGTCGAGCTTTGGGCCCCCTCGATATCTTTTCAAGGGGGTGCCGCCCCAGCCAAACTGCCCACCTGCCGTTGTTCCAGAGTCTCCTCTGGTGAGGGATACAGCCACGGATAGGTGGTGTTACATCGTCGCCTCCCCATCCCCCGGAGGGGATGGCTCGTAGGCTCCCACCTACCCTCTGTACCCGCAGCCGCATCCCAGCAGCAAGCTGCAGTAAAATTCCACGGGGACTTTTCGCCCCGCTGGGAGATCCTGGACTGTTCGTCCAAGTTATGTGGGTTCACCGGGCCCCAGGCGGGGACAGTGGGGATGTCGTTGGTCCATTCATGCACGTCGTAACTTACACGACAAGGCATTTGGCTACCTTAAGAGAGTCAGAGTTACTCCCGGCGTTTAGTGGCCCTTAGCTCGGTTGGACCCGAGTTTTAGGTACCACCACTGGCCAGGACTCAACGGCCGTACACACCCTTTCGGGCTTGCGGCCACCTATGTTTTTATTAAACAGTCGCATCCCCCTTGTCACTGCGACCTGAAACCCCAGCTTGAGCCAAGGTTTCAGGCACCCCTTATCCCTAAGTTACGGGGCTAATTTGCCGAGTTCCCTCGCCCTGAGTTGGACCCGATACGTCTGAGGCTTCTCACCTAGGGCACCTGTGTCGGTTCTGGGTACGAGCACGAAGAATCCTTTCCGCAACCCTTTTCCTTGGCTCCAGGAATCGACTGAACCACCCTAAACGGGCGGCTATTCCCTCCTTCACCCAGTTCTCACCATTACGGTTCTCCCTGGGTTTCAGAGGTTAAATGGGGCGACGGCCCCACTCAGCCTATCCTGAAGCGTCGGGCTGCGGACTTGCGTTGCCGCACGTATCTTCGTGGTACCGGAATCTTAACCGGTTTCCCTTTCGGGATGCTCGGTTAGGGCATCCCTTAGGATCGACTTACCCCCGGCTGACGACGCATTGCCGGGGAACCCTTGCCCTTTTCGACGGAGGAGATTCTCACTCCTCTTCGCTGTTACTTCCGCCGGGATCTGCACTTGTGGCCAGTCCACTGGACCTCACGGCCCAGCTTCCGCCCGACCACAACGCCCGCCTACCAACACAGCCTCAGAGGCTGTGTTCCAAGGTATCGGTACCTAGCTTAGCCCCGTCCATTTTCGGCGCCCCCAACCTCGGCTGGTCAGCTGTTACGCACTGCTTAGAGGATGGCTGCTTCTAAGCCTACCTTCCAGCTGTCTCTGGTTGAGGACAACCTTCGATTTCTGCACTTAGCTAGGATTTTGGGACCTTAACCTTGGTTCGGGTTGTTCCCCTCGCGACATGGGAGCTTACCCCCCATGCCCGTCTCCAACCATCTACGGTGCCGGTGCATTCGGAGTTTGAGAGGAAAGGAGAGTCTTTCGACTCCTTGCTTCCCAATCAGCACTCTACCGCGCCGGCATCCTCCGGTTGGGCTATCCTGCGAGATATTTCGGCGGGAACTAGCTATCACCGAGTTAGATTGGTCTTTTGCCCCTAGCCCCAGGTCAGAGGAGTGAATTGCACGTCAACACCCCTTCGGGCCTCCACCCAGCTTTCGCTGGGCTTCACCCTGCCCAGGGCTAGATCACTCGGTTTCTAGCCTCATCCCCGTGATTACGGACCCTTTCAGATCCCGTCCCTCACACCGGATGATCCGATGTTGCGGACCGTCGGTTTCCCTTCGGCTTCGGGCTTTAAACCCTTAACCTCACCACGGAGATGAACTCCCCGGCCCGTGGTACAAAACGGATCGTACGATCCTGGTCCCCCCTCCTCGTACTCCCCCATCGCTGAGGTTTCCTTCGGAGGGGATCTACCCTTTCGGACCGTACACGTCTGTAACCACCTGATTTCAGGCGCTTTTCACCCCCCTTCCGGGGTACTTTTCAGCTTTCCCTCACGGTACTGGTTCGCTATCGGTCTTGGGACGTATTTAGTCTTGGAAGTTGTTTTCTCCCAGCTTCATATGCCTGAACCAAGGCATACTAGTCAGGGACACCAACCCAAACCCTGCCTGTTTACGTCTATGGGGCTGTCACCCTCTACGGCAGGCCGTTCCAGGCCACTTCGACTTCACAGGCGAGGGTGCGGTCGGGCCCTACAACCCTACATCCCTGTATGGTTTCCCATACAGGTTCAGTTTGGACTCTTCCCCTTTCGCTCGCCGCTAATCAGGGAATCTCGATTGATTTCTTCTCCTTCCCCTACTGGGATGTTTCCGTTCGGGGAGTTCCCACCCCTATCCAGGGGTGCTGCAAGTTTCCTTGCAGCGGGAGGTCCCATTAGGGAATCTCCGGATCGAAGGCTGCATGCGCCTACCCGGAGCTTATCGCAGCTTGCCACGCCCTTCATCAGCGCCCAAGCCAAGCCATCCATCAGGTGGCGTATCATGCCAAGCTTGCTCAGGAACCCACATCATATTCGCGCCGGAGGCCTATGCATGGTCTTCACTGTGAGCTTGAGCCCACTAGACCCTTCGCCTCCAAAAATTTTTGGAGGCTGCATCTATTTTTTTCGGTTCATAGCCTAACCTTATGCCCCTCAACCCATACAGGCTTTTTTCTAAGGAGGTGATCCGGCCGCAGGTTCCCCTACGGCCACCTTGTTACGACTTCTCCCCCCTTGTCTAGCTTAGGCTCGACACAGCCAACTAGGCTGTGCCTCACCAAAACCAGACTCGGGTGGAGCGACGGGCGGTGTGTGCAAGGAGCAGGGACGTATTCACCGCGCGATGATGACACGCGGTTACTAGGGATTCCATGTTCACGAGGGCGAGTTACAGCCCTCGATCCCAACTGAGGCTGGGTTTGGGGATTGCCTTCCCCTCTCGGGGTCGGAACCCATTGTCCCAGCCATTGCAGCTCGCGTGTGGCCCAGGAGATTAGGGGCATACTGACCTGCCGTGGCCCGCTCCTTCCTCCTCCTTAGCGGAGGCAGTCCCCCTAGTGTGCCTGGATTCCTATTGGAACCCGCTGGCAACTAGGAGCACGGGTCTCGTTCGTTGTCTCACTTAAGAGAACACCTCACGGCACGAACTGGCGACGGCCATGCGCCTCCTCTCAGCTAGTCCGGTAAGACCTTTAATCTGACCTTCATTCAGCTGTCGCTCCTGGTAAGATTCCCGGTGTTGACTCCAATTAAACCGCAAGCTTCACCCCTTGTGGTGCTCCCCCGCCAATTCCTTTAAGTTTCAGCCTTGCGGCCGTACTTCCCAGGTGGCAGGCTTAATGGCTTCCCTGCGGCACCGGGGTGGCCCGTAGCCATCCCGACACCTAGCCTGCATCGTTTACAGCTGGGACTACCGGGGTCTTTAGTGGATTTTGAAGCGCACCCTGAACCTCGATTAACATTAAACGTCTAGAGTTTCTCATATACTTAGAATACTTCAACCTCTGTATGGGTGTTTTGAGGAGGATTTGTTAATGTTAAAGTTGACTGGCATATGAAGTCTCTGAATGCGCGGTAAGAAACATGCGAACCGCCTCAGAGATCTGTTGAAGATGAAATTTGTAGGTCAGGTTGGTTCGCTTCTCCATCCATATCTAATCCCGTTCGCTCCCCCAGCTTTCGTCCCTCACCGTCGGGCGCGTTTTAGTCGGCCGCCTTCGCCACTGGTGGTCCTCCCGGGATTATAGGATTTCGCCCCTACCCCGGGACTACCGCCGACCTCCCCCGCCCCCAAGCCGGAGAGTATTCTCCGCAGCCCAACGATTGGATCGTTGGATTTAACGGAGAACTTTTCCGGCCGGCTACGGACGCTTTAGACCCAATAATCGTCCCAACCACTCGAGGAGCTGGTATTACCGCGGCGGCTGACACCAGACTTGCCCTCCCCTTATTCACCCGGCTGGTTACACCGGGCAAAAGCCACCCTCAGCGGATGGCACTCGGGGTGACCCCGTCACGCTTTCGCGCATTGCGGAGGTTTCGCGCCTGCTGCGCCCCGTAGGGCCTGGGCCCTTATCTCAGTGCCCATCTCCGGGCTCCCGCTCTCACGGCCCGTACCGGTTATAGGCTTGGTGAGCCGTTACCTCACCAACAACCTGATCGGATGCGGCCCCATCCTCGGGCGACGTTGAGAGGCATGTTCCCAACGCCTTTTGGACGAAGAGTCATTCCAGACCTCCTCATCTATCGGAAATTAGCCCCAGTTTCCCGGGGTTATTTCCGTCCCGAGGGTAGGTTAGCCACATGTTACTGAGCCGTATGCTGCGCCCCCAACGTGGCCTGGGGACGCACAACTCGCATGGCTTAGTCTCACCCCGATAGCAGTTGGGTCCGCCAGGATCAAGCGGAGTTGGGACGATTATGTAGCCAAGTATTCCTGTCTGGGTTGAGGATTGGCAGGATTAGGCTATAAACCAATCTTGGACCAAAGCGTCCTAGAGGCATATTCTAGGTTTGTTTTGGTCCTCATCTTTTATCCGTGACTGGAGGTCAACCTTTCATTCTTGGGCTTTGAGCCCTCACCGTCGGGTTGACGCCGCCACCGATTCACGGACTCGCATTAGTATGCGCAAGACTATCTAAGGTAGATATGTATTATATAAACTTCTCTTCTTTTTTAAATAGGGCCTAAAGTTTAACCAGATACTGGATATATATGGGGCAACCCCCGTATATGCCGGAATTTTTACCCTCAGAATACTCTGAAGCTATCACAGGCATATATTAGCAGCCTCTCTTCCCGCCGCTCTTATTCTTATATAGGAAATATATGTAGCCGTCCAGTAAGGCTTCCTCACTGGCCTTGAGAATGTTTGTTGAAACCCCTGCTGTGGACCAGCGTTCCCCATCGGCCTCAAACTCTATGAAGACCCTTACAGCAGCCGCTGTACCCCTTTCCACATCTATCTCCCTAACCCGGTAACCTACGAGTTTGACTCTGCAAAGCTCGGGGTAATGGGTTTCCAAGGCTTTCCTCAAGGCGTTGTCGAAGGCGTTGACTGGACCGTTCCCCTCACCTGCCGCGATTATAGACTTGTCTCTAACCTTCAGCTTGACGGTGCTCTCTGAATGGAGGGAGTTCTCCCCTCCAGTTACGAAGGCCCTCCAGTTGATTAGGGTGAAGTAGTCAAGCCTCTCACCGAAGGTTCTGGCGTAGAGTAGCTCCAAGGTTGCATTCGCATTCTCAAGATTGTAGCCTGAGGAGTCCATCCTCTTTATCTTCACCAGCAACTCCTTGGCTTCGGGATCTGACTTGCCAAGTCTGTAACCTAGTTGCTTGGCTTTCGAGATGATGTTTGTCAGTCCAGCCTGACCTGATACTGTGACAATTCTTGAGTTTCCGACGAGGCTTGGATCTATACTCTCGTAGGCTCTTGGAAGCCTGGCGACGGCGTGGCCGTGTATTCCAGCCTTATGGGCGAAAGCATGTTTGCCCACGAAGGGCATGTAGCTGTTAGGGGTCAGGTTTGCAATCTCATACACATACTCTGAGAGTTGCCTCAGCCTCTTCAGGTCGAGGCCAGTCCTGTAGCCTAGGCTGAATTCCAAGTTTCCAATAAACTCTATGATGTTGGCGTTTCCACATCTCTCACCTATCCCATTGACTGTTCCTTGAAAATGTTCAGCGCCTGCCATGACTGCGAATATGGAGTTCGCCGTCGCCAGGCCTCTATCGTTATGGGCATGTATGCCCACAGGAATGTTGACGATCTTTGTAATGTATCTTGTAATATTGTAGATCTCGTCTGGGGTTGAGCTTCCGCGGGTGTCGCAGAGAACGACAGTGGATGCTCCACCATCCACCGCAGCCTTCAGGGTCTGGACAGAGTAGGCTGGATCATCCTTGAATCCGTCGAAGAAATGTTCAGCGTCGAAGATCACCTTGCGTCCATGGTCCTTCAGGTACTCAACAGATTCTGTTATCATGTGAAGATTCTCTTTTAACGTCGTATCCAGAATCTTCTCGACATGCAACCTCCAAGACTTGCCTACAAGAGTAACATAGTCAGACTCCACAGATATCAAGGCCTCAAGATTCCTATCGCCCCGAGGGTTCGAGTTTGGCTTCCTAGTGGCGCCTATCGCTGAGACCGCCGAAGTAACCCCCTCCCTCCTGTAAAGTTTGAAGAACTCATTCTCTGAAGGGTTCGATTCGCCAGGCCACCCACCCTCAATAATCCCTATTCCAAACTCTGAGAGTTGCCTTGCTATCTTGATTTTATCGTTCAATGAGAAGTTTACTCCGACACATTGGTTTCCGTCACGTAAGGTTGTGTCGTAGAGTTCAACCTTCATAATGGAATGTCTATTTCTGGATATCTCTTCAAGAATCTGGGAGGGTTCCGATTTTGAGTTGGGGCTGGAGCAGTCTGAGAGGATTCTGGAAGATGTCTTCGGAGGGTCATCCTGGAATTTGACGGTCACCCAATCCCTTTCCCTCATTCAAGCAACCCTTAACAGGGGCATATGGATGTTTAAAAACGTTTTGAACATTTAAAGTCCATAGGCGCATCTTCAGGTGGCCATATGCAAAAACATCATATGAGAATAGGATGGATCAATCATTTGGAGGAGTATAGGTCCCTGGAGTTAATTATTGAGACCTTCGGCAGAATATCAGAGGAAGCCAGAGGGGAAGTTGTCAGGGTGATGGAGGAATGTTACCGGAGGCTCAGACCACACGATGTTGAGATGGTTGACGTTATGCTCTTCGAAACATCTTCGAGGATGGAGGCCTACTCAATCAAGGAGCAGGGTCTGGTTGGAGTCGAGCCTACAGGTTTAGAATCTGGCTTCGTCGCTACACATGAGGCTTGGACTGGAATACCGAAGATCCTGATCTCTATGGAGAGGCTCCATAGCTTGGAGCCTATGATAAGAAAAGCGACTATCAGACATGAGGTCGCCCACTCCATACTCCACGGATCCCCTGAATACTACATATTCCCAATCCCAAAATCCCTGAGCGAGGCCGCATCCAAACATAGACTCCCAAGAGAATATGTAAACAACATACTGTACCTGATCTCGATAGGTGTGAAAGATTATGAGGTTACAAGCCTCCTATTGAACAGCGGATTCATAGAAGATCAGGTTGCATACTCGAAACATTTGATGAAGACGAGCCGAGAGGACTTAGAGGCTTGGAACCTATCGAAAGGTGACCCAGCCAAGGAGTTGATAACGGTCCTCGGCAGATTCAAAGACTTGGCCTGCACAGTAGCCGTATCTAAACATCAAGGATTCGGAAGAGTCGAGGATACAAATATGCTGGATGAGCTGCGATACCTGCCTGAGGCCAAACTGAAAGGTTTGGCTGAGGTTTCTTGGGCCCTCACAGGGATGGAGCGTCTCGACACATTCAGTAAGGTTGAGTTGACAGCAGACCTTACGGTTCAGAGGCTGATAGGTCGAACCCTCCAACCTTAGTTTAGGGTTCACCTACGAAAATGTTGATAGTAAGGCTGATAGTACTGGTAGACCTGCTGCCCCTGCAACTTGTAGAGTTGCTCGTAAGCCTTCTGTAGGCCCAGCATGTAACCCTGCTGGTAACCGTACTGGTATGCCTGATCATACATCTGCTTGTAGAATTTCTGTTGATACTCCATATCTTGGGGTTGCTGGGGATACTGAGGTATCTGGGCCTGATAGTAAGGGTAGAATTGGCTTGGATATTTGGGTTTGGTTCCTAGGATCGCAGCCGTCAACATCGGCAACATACCCATAGGGAGGAAGAGGAATAGAAAGAGCATACTGTCAAACCAGCTACCCCACCAAGTATATGTTAGAATGAATACTATTACGCCTGTAGCGATTATGGCTGCACCTGTGACGAGCAGGCCCACCTTGGCTCCAAAAGATATAGAGACCATGACTCTCTGTTCCCTAACAACTTCAGAATAGGCAGAGCATAAATAAAACACTTTTGGGAAACCCTTGTATAAGGGAGGTTTAGACCTACCAGCCACACGGGGTAAGGGAATATGTAAATTCTCAGATAATATTTTCTGGGCGGGATCCCATGTGGGGGTGACGGATGAGGCCAATATGGCAGATTCAGTAAGTGCTCACAGAACGTTTTAGGAAGCCTTCCACAACCCGGTTGAGGAGGATGTTGGAGATATTCTTGAAACCCTAGGCAGCCTAATCCAGAAGAAACGACTATTTATCAACCAGATAGACTTCGAAGGAGAAGACCACTATAGGGTAGGAAATATTATAGGGGTGATTATGATCGATCATAATGGTGATCAAGATTCATCAAACAGATCACAGTCTTAATCTTGGTATTCTTAGTCGCCTCAACATTCAGCTTCCAAACCGTTGAGGGTCAGGGAGGGGCTGTAAGGGGAAGGGTCTACGCCAGGGACTCTCTTGGAAACTATGTTCCAGTCGGGTTCGCAACGATCACGGTTATAGGCGACTCTCTCAGAACCTACACGTCGACAGATCAGGAAGGCTACTTCCTCATCTATTTACCGGTTGGAGTCTACAATATGACAGCTACCCTGTCAACATTCACACTTCTATATGTCAGATCGGTCACAGTCGCAATCTGGCACGGCTCAGAGACAACGATCAACTTCTACCTTGAGAAGGCAACCGTCAAACCATCACCAGCCACAGTCTCGGTGAGTGTCGAAGGTCTACCATCCCAATACGGTGCCGAGTTGACGGTTGACGGTTCACCCTCAGGAAAGATTCGGGGCGGAGCAACCTTACAGGTTGAGGTCGACCTTAGGATAAGCCACACCCTATCAGTCACCTCATACGTCGAAGGATCAGGGGGTGAGAGGTTTTACTGCGCAGATAACACTTGGCGTCTTGAGAGCTCCAGCCAACCGACGGAAGGAGTTAAGATATCCAAGACCTTCCATTACGCGACACAGTACCTCCTAAAAGTATCTACACCTTACGGTGAGGCTGCCAAGAACTCTGGATGGCACAACAAAGACACACCAGTCTACCTCTCCACACCTGAGATTGTAGAGGTCGCCCAAGGAATTAGAGATGTCTTCGACGCTTGGAACATAAACGGACGACAAGAGAAAGGGTCGACCATAAACATTGTTTTGAATAAACCCTTGGAGGCGAAGGCTGATTATCATAGGGAATATTATCTCACAGTCAAATCTGAATATGGGAATCCTTCAGGAGGCGGCTGGTTCAGAGAAGGCTCCACAGCAACTGTGAAGGTTGAGAAAGAGATGTCTATGCAAGGTTTTATAGGGTTTCTAGGCGGTAGGAGGGTCTTTGAGAGGTGGAGTGGAGACGTATCATCGGAGAGTAACATTGTGAATGTGTATCTGGACTGTCCAAAGACATTGGTCGCCACCTGGAGGGAAGACTACACAATACCATATATGGTTGCGGCTCTGATAGCTGCAACAATATTTGTGTTTATGGCTCTTAGAAAGAGGTTCTCTTGAAACTTTGATTTTTAAGCGTATATCTGTTTTCTACTGAAATCATTATCTAATATGTTAATGGGAAATTGGTTTTGATATTGAGAGGGCATATTGAATATGTCGAATTTCGACATATTGCCTTATATATCGTTTGTTTAACCATCAACAATAAGTGAGGGATAAAATTTTTGCCCTCACCGAACGAGAAGAAGGAAGAAGTTGTTCATCTAGGCAAAACCGACCCCCTGAAACTCGTCGACTTCCCAGCGTTTCCCGGCATACTCGCAATGATGGGGCCTGGAATAATCTGGGCATCTCTGGCTCAGGGCAGCGGCGAGCTGATATGGTGGCCATACTTGGCGGCGAAATATGGTGAAGCATTCATCTGGTGGCTCTGGCCTGCATGCCTGCTCCAGTACTGGGTCAACTTGGAGATAATCAGATATACAACTTTGACTGGGGAAGGAATATTTGGGGGATTCACCAGGTTCAACAAGGTCTTCGCAATCTTCCTCTGGATCATGTTGTTCATTACATATCTGTGGTTTGGAGGCTACGCTTCAGGCGGTGGGACAGCCTTAGCTGCCCTCACAAACTTTCCGCCAGGCTGGGATGCTAGGGGTCAGACACTCTTCTGGGCCTACTTGACAGTACTCATATTCGTCTTGGCTTTGACCCTGTTCCCAGTAATATACAATGGGATAGAGAAGTTCATGACTGTTGTGACAATAGTCTGTGTCGTAGGGTTACTCGCAGCTATAGTCCATCCGATGGTCGCCCCCTACTGGCCGAAATACATTGCGGCAGCATTCAAGGTTCAAGGTTTCCCAGCCAATTGGGATCCAAAAGATTCCTCCACATTCTTGACCGCCGTCTGCTTCGCTGGGATGGGAGGCTTCTGGAATGTCATGTACAGTTACTGGATTAGAGATAAGCACGTAGGCAACGCCTCATATATTGGACGTGTCACAAGTCCTGTCACAGGTAAACCTGAGACAATCCCAGCGACAGGGGTTGCTCCAAGAGACACCCCTGAGAACCATCAGAGATACAAGAGCTGGTTGAAGTACCTGTATGTAGACAATGCGATAGCTGTCTTCATAAACATGTTGACAGTCACCTTCACAACCTTCCTAGGGTTTGCAATACTGCATCCTAAAGGTCTGGTGCCTTCAGGATGGAAACTTGTCTCTGTTCAGGCTGAATGGTTCGGCTCCCTCTGGGGCTATTGGGGCTACATTCTAATGTGGATCATAGGCGCCGCATTCATCGCTGACAGTTGGCTTGGAGCATGCGACGCAGTATCAAGGATGCATGCAGACTTTCTGGTCTCAACCTTCAGAAAACTCAGGAGACTGTCATTCAGGCAATGGTACTATGTCTGGGTAGGGATCCTGACGCTCTCAACATGTATAACAATGATACTTGTTCAGCCTGCTGAGCTTCTTTTGGCTGGCGGTATACTCAACTTCATATCGATGACCATATACTGCCCTGTCCTGATCTATATGAACTATTACAAGATACCGAAGACGATAGCAAAGTGGACCAGGCCCGGTGTAGGCTGGTTGATAGTGGGCATCATAGTGACAGTAGTCTATCTCATCCTCAGCATCTGGTATCTGGGTGTAACATTCAAACTGATATGACCCCCCCTCTCCCCCCATTTTTTATTGAAGGTTGAAATGTTAAGTGGAGGTTCTCCTCATTCCAGGCTTTAGTAGGATCCACAGTATGACCGCGCTGAGTATGGTTGCTATTGGAACAGCGAACAATCCAAGCACAGCAACAGCCACCATCCCTTTACGCATTCTCTTGAACATGCCCCAACCTGCCG
>Ga0315298_1000872_pt1 | contig 57718 bp, 51 predicted proteins | sample WHS_1_MG_FD_203077 | JGI IMG/M metagenome (GOLD analysis project Ga0315298, IMG submission 203077) | Extremophilic microbial mat communities from Washburn Hot Springs, YNP, Wyoming, USA - WHS_1_MG | ecosystem: Environmental > Aquatic > Thermal springs > Hot (42-90C) | place: USA: Wyoming... | reverse complement strand
AAGTGGCCGAAACGGCGGCAACATAGGCCATTTGGCACGCCCAAACAGGTTATTTTGTAAGGTTCAAATCTGCCGGAAGCCACTTCCGGCGCTTGAGACTACCAACTTTTAGCGGAAAGTAAAGTGTGAAAAGAGCTGGGAAAAGGATGAGTTTTTCATTGCCATCTTTTGGATTTTGCGGGTTTTTGGGGTTGAAGATTTCAACAGGGGCAGACGGATAGGCTGTGCCATCGGGCAAGAGGATCATAAACCAGGGAATTTTGAAGTCTTTTTCACCGATAAAACGGATGTATTTGGGGGTTAATGTGCCATCTCGAGGCCAGAGATAGGCGCGTTTTGTTCCGTTGTCAGGAAAATATTGAAACTGGATAGACCATCCGGGGAAGTTTTCAGTGGGAAAAGGCTCGCCGTCGCCGTAGTTTAGAAGGATAAATTGCAAGGCGGTAAGAGAATGTACGTCTTCGAGGGAAAGAGGGGTAGGAGTGAGGAGTTTAGTTGAAATTTCGGGCATTTTCCGGAAGCCAAGCTCACGGTTGTAGACGAAGGTTGTGGGTGTGCCGTTTATCTCGATGGTTGTGGAGAGGATGCCGGTTTTTTCAAAGGCGGGGTTTTTGGTCTCCAAAAGGTGGAAGCCGGGGGTTTTCAGTTTTTCCTGAAAGGAGATAGGGTTGCCGTTTTCATCCAGTTGTTGCTTGATGATGAGGTCTGGATTTTCTGGGAGGTTTTTCAGGTCAATGACGATGTCTTGGGTGGTGGAGGTGTTTTTCCAGGTGCCATCTTCGTTTTCTTGGGCAGAGAAATAGGTGGCGGTGAAGTGGAGGCGGCCTTCGGCGTCAATGTAGCCGATTTCGTGGGCGAGTTGGGAGGTGAAGGTCTGGTTGGTTTCGTCCCAGGAGCGTTGGGAGATGGTGTAGCGGGCGTTTTGGGCGTCCCAGGTGATGAGCCAGCCCTGGCGCTTGAGGAGGGTTTGGGTTTCAGCGTTCAAGCCGAGGGATTCGAGGGAGGGGCGAGGGATTTCGGTGGGGGTTGGGGTGAGGGTGGGGGTGGGGGTCGAATGGTCGCTGGTCGAATAGTCGGGAGTCGGGGAGGCGGTCTGCGGTCCGCCGTCTGCGGTCTGCGATCCGCCCCCTTGCGGGGACAGGCACGCGGCGAGGAAGAGGCTGAGGGTGAGGAGCAGGGTGAGGGTCCGTGTGAAGCGGGGCATGGCAGGAAGTCTATTTTTGCAGGATTTTTTCCAGTAGCGGCACAAGCGCGGGCAGGTCTTCTTTGACGGTCTGCCAGATGATTTGCAGGTTGACGCCGTGATATTCGTGAACGACGATGTTGCGCATGGTCTGCATTTCTGTCCAGGGCAAATCGGGGTGAGCGGCTTTGACCTCACGGGGAATCTGGCGCGCTGCTTCGCCGATAATTTCCAGGTTGCGCAAGACGGCGTCTACCGTGCGTTCGTCGGCTTCGAAGTCCGCGTAGTCAAGACCTGCGGTGTATTGTTCGATTTTGGCGATGCAGGTCAAAATATCCTGCGCGTACATGAACCAGTTTCTAGAGGGCATGGATGGCCTCTTGCAAAATTTGTTGGCGCAGTTCGGGACGTAAGGCGGCGGGGGTAACCAGGTCAACGCGGCGGCCGAGCAGGTTTTCCAGGTAGAGTTTGAGGCGGATGAAGGTGAATAATCCCACCGGGCGCTCGAATTCGACCAGCAAATCTATGTCACTTTGTTTGCGCAGGCGGTTGCGGGCTGCCGAACCGAATACCGAGAGGGAAGCAACGAAGAATTGTTGGCGCAGGGTGTCTTGCTGACTTTTGAGCAGGGCGAAAAGTGTTTCGCGTTCCATGACGGGCCTCCTGTTCAAATTTTAGCACGCTTTGAAGAGGTGGTTCGAGGCAAGGATGTATTTTCTGGCAGGTGGAGGAGGGGACCGTCCACGAATATCTCACGAATGCGCGAATGGCGCGCGGATATTCGTTCATTCGTGGTCCGGCATTCGTGGACGGTTCGCCCTCGAATACGATGGCGGCAGGGAAAGACGTTTTCGCCGAAAAATGTGCCACACCCGTCCGGCCCAGGGGGCGAACATAGGGGGTAACTTTGTGGTAAACTTTATGAAACAGCGCAAACGCCACGCAGGGTTGAATGACGGCCTGTTTTTTTACCCGTCGCTGGCGTGTTCTGGTGAGGAGCATCGATGGACTTCACCTTTGTTATTCTTTCTCTGCTGGTCATGATTGCGGTCATTGTCATTACCAATCGGATGGGCCAGCGAAAGAAAAAAGATGTCGACAACCCGGCGACACGCCTGGCGGGTGCGATTTGGGGCTGGGCGACCGTGCTTTCTGCCACCAGTACCCCGGCCCAAAGCGGCGATATGTGGCGCGTGGAAATGGAACTGGAAGTCCACGTGCCCGGCACGGCGCCCTATGTGGCGCGCACCGTCTGGCTGGTCAACCCGGAGGCCAGGGAATTTCTGACCGTCGGCAAGGATGTTTCCGTCAGGGTCAACCCCAGCAGCCCGAAATATGTCTATCCCCACGCTTCCTGGGCAACGCGGGTGGAGTGAGGTCAGGCAAGGCTGGGCGGCAGAGACGGTTTCCAGAGAAAACGCCAGGGGATGCTCTTCCAGGGTTCAGGGACCGAGTTCAGGCCAACGCGCGCCGCGGCGACGATGGCTGGCGGCGGCACTGTTTGCCCGGCTTCAATCCACAGGCCGCTGGCAGGCAGACACAGATCAACGCCGTTGAACGTGCCGTCAATGCCCAGTGCCTGCGTCAGTTTGGCCGGGCCGTTCAGGTCGCCGCCGCGGCGACGCTGCCTCATGATTTCCTCACCTTCCAACGGAAAAATGGCCCGAATCAAGACCGCGGCCGGAAAGCCCTCCGCTTCTGTCACCACATTCAAGCACCAGTGCATGCCGTAGGTGAAGTAAACGTAGGCATGGCCGGGTGGACCGTACATGACTGCATTGCGCTTTGTCTTGCCGGAGCGCGCGTGGCAGCCCAGATCTTCCTCGCCGATATAGGCTTCCGTTTCGCGAATCAGCCCGCTCAGCCGGACTCCCTCGAAAAGACGGACGAGGCGCGCACCGAGCAGGGCACGGGCTACTTCCAGCGTTGGCCGGGCATAGAATTCACGCGGCAGTACCGGAGCGGGTTGGGGTAAAACGCTGGACATGGGCGCGATTATAACCGCTCTTTTGCCTTCGGTGCTCACGTTTTGCCTGTAGCGAGCGACGATTCTCTGGTATCATGAAAGGCATGTGCGACTTGCTCCAAAAGGAAGTAAAATCATTTTCTCTGGTTCTGGCCTCGGGTTCGCCGCGACGACGTCAGTTGTTGACTCTGCTGGGCCTGGATTTCATCGTCCGACCGGTAGAGATAGATGAGACGCCGCATCGTGGCGAACCGGCCGCCGCGTACGTCCTGCGGCTGGCGCGCGCCAAGGCGCGGGCCTGTCGCGACAACGGCAGTCCCGTTCTGGCTGCGGATACGGCGGTGGTGGATGGCCAGACCATTCTGGGTAAGCCGCGCCACGCCCGCGAGGCTGCTGCCATGTTACGCCGTCTGCGCGGACGCGGCCATCAGGTCTATACCGCTATCGCTCTTCGTCTGGGCGAACGTCTCTGGACGGATTTGTGTGTAACCGACGTCGTTATGCGCGATTACGATGAGGCAGAGATAGAGGCCTATCTCGCCAGCGGCGATGCGCTGGACAAGGCCGGCGCCTATGCCATTCAACATCCGGGCTTTCGACCGGTGGCGGCCTGGGATGGCTGTTATGCCAGCGTAATCGGTTTGCCCCTGTGTACGCTGACGCGCCTTTTCGGTCAGGCAGGATTCACGTTGCCGCTGGACGTGGCCGCGCGTTGTCAGGAGGCATTCGACTTTCACTGCGCGGTTTATCCGCCTGTTTTGAGTGAAAAAACGCCATCCCCTTTCGCTGATGACAACAGTTCCCTGTCCTCAGCCCATTTGCAGACCAAAAGGTGATTTCATGAAAGGACAACGTTGGTTAACCTTCCTCGGAGTGCTCTTTCTGCTGACGTCCTGCGGAGGTGGCCTGAGCCATACGCCTGCGCCTACCCCAACCCTGAAACCGCCCCCCGTGGACATCACGCCTGTTCCCAGCGTCGAAGCGACCATGCGCGCTTTTCTGGAGGCCTTCCGCGCCGAAGATTATCCGGCCATGTATGCCATGTTAAGCCAGACCAGTCGGGCCGCCATTTCGTTGGAGGACTTCTCGAAGCGCTATGCCGATGCCTTGCTGGCAATGAACGTGCGCGAGATCGATTATACGATTACTTCTACCCTGACGAGTCCGCTCACGGCTCAGGCGGCTTTCAACCTGATTTACAGAACCGCCATTCTGGGCGATATTGAGCGTGACAATCTGCTGGCCAGTTTCGTGCTGGAAGAGGGCGCCTGGCATTTGCAATGGTCTGAGGCGCTCATCCTGCCTGAACTGGTTGGCGGTAACACATTGCAAACAGAATATCGCATCCCGGCGCGCGGCGACATTTACGACCGTCAGGGCAATGCCCTCGCTACTCAGAGCGAGGCGGTGGCCCTGGGCCTGGTGCCTGGCGAGATCACCCCTGATCAGGAAGGTCTCCTGTTGAACGTGCTCTTTCAACTGACCGGCCTGAGGCCCGATACCATTCGTGCACGCTACGCGTACGCCCAACCGGACTGGTACATTCCGGTCGGCGAGATTTCCATTGACGAATACGCGGCCCAGCGAGGCACGCTGGCGGCGTTCAGTGGCCTGGTCATCAGCCCTTACGAAGCGCGCTATTATCAACGCGGGGGCATCGCGCCCCATGCCGTCGGGTACACGCTCTATATCTCCAAAGAGGAACAGGCGGCCTATCGGCGACAGGGCTATCAGGGCAGCGAGCGTGTAGGGTATGACGGCATCGAACGTTGGGGCGAACCGTATCTGGCCGGCAAACATGGCGCGACCCTTTACGTGGTGGACCCGAACGGGGCCGTCGTGACTATCCTGGCACGTTCCGACCCCCAGCCGGCCCAATCCATTTATCTGACGATTGATCGCGAATTTCAACAGCAGGTCCAGGAAGCCTTCGATGGCCTGCCCGGCGCGGCGGTGGTCATCGAGTTGAACACTGGCCGCGTGCTGGCTATCGTCTCCTCACCCGGCTTTGACCCGAACATCTTCGAGCCGACCAACCGTAACGCGGCGACGCTGTATGAACTCCTGCAACAGGATCCCAACCAGCCGCTTTTCAATCGCGCCACGATGGGGCAATATCCATTGGGCTCGGTCTTCAAGATTATCACCATGGCCGCCGCGCTGGAAAGTGGCCTGTACAAGGCCGATTCCACCTATGATTGCCAGTATCAATTCACCGAGCTCTTCGATCGTACCCTCTACGACTGGACCTGGGATCACTGCCAGCGTGAACTGCAAACCAGCGGCGAGTGCAAGACCCAACCCAGCGGTGTCTTGACCCTGCCGCAAGGTCTGATGCGTTCCTGCAACCCCTGGTTCTGGCATATTGGCCTTGATCTGTACCGTCAGGGCAAGGGCAACCTGATTCCGGAAATGGCGCGCGCCTTTGGCCTGGGGAAAGCAACCGGCATTGAAATCGAGGAGGCCACTGGTAACGTGGCGGAGCCGGAGAGCGAACTGGCGGCAACGAATATCGCCATTGGCCAGGACCCGATTCTGGTCACGCCGTTGCAGGTGGCTGTCTTCACCGCAGCCTTAGGCAACGGCGGCACACTCTATCGCCCGCAACTGGTCGAGAAAGTCCAGCCGGTCAGCGGCGAACCGACGCATGTTTTCTCTCCGGAAATCATCGGAAAATTGCCGGTCTCGCCGGAGAACCTGAAAATTATCACCGATGCCATGCGCGCGGTGGTGGAAAACCCCAAAGGGACAGCCCATCACCGCTTCATCGGCCTCAATATCCCGGTCGCGGGCAAGACCGGCACCGCCGAATCAGGCATCGCGGGCTACCCCCATGCCTGGTTTACCGGCTTTACCATGAAGAACGATCCGAATAAGCCGGATATTGCCGTTGTCGTCTTCGTCCAGAACAAAGGAGAGGGATCGGACTATGCCGCTCCCATTTTCCGTCGCATTGTCGAAATCTATTTCTATGGCCGTCCGCAGAGCCTGTACTGGTTTGAGTCGAACATTGGCATTACCGAGACGCCCACACCGCCCGGCTGGACGCCGCAACCTTAACCGGGAACCACAGGGGCGAGCGAGGCTGAGGTAGCACGATGGCGGATTCTGTGCCTGGGCTGGTCATTCGTTCCCAATCGGGTTTCTTCACCGTCCAGACGGCGGATGGGGCGTTGATCTGTTCCCTGCGCGGCCGGCTCAAGCGCGGTCCGCGCCGCGGCGATGTCGTTGCTGTTGGCGATCGCGTTTGGGTGACGCCACTGGGCGATGGGCGCGGGGTCATCGAGCGTGTCGAGGAGCGCAGCCATGCCCTGGTGCGTCTTGACCCGCGCCCGCGTGGGGTCTATCAACAGGTCATTCTGGCCAATCCAGATCAGGCGGTTTTCGTTTTTGCCTGCGCTCAGCCGGAGCCGCGTTTGCGCATGCTCGATCGGTTCCTGGTCATCGCCGAGAAGCAAGGCATTCCGGCCGTCATCGTGGCGAACAAGGTGGACCTGATAGGGCAGGAACGCGCGGAGGAACTTTTTCATCTCTATCCTCCGTTGGGTTACCCGGTAGTGTATACCTCCGTCAAGACCGGGCAGGGGCTGGAAACGCTGCGCACGTGTCTGCGCGGGCGCATTTCGGCTCTGGCCGGCCCAAGCGGCGTCGGGAAATCCAGCCTGCTCAATGCTCTGCAGCCCGGCTTGGGGCTGGCTGTGCGCGAGGTCAGCGCCGCGGCAGGCAAAGGGCGGCATACTACGACCGTCCGTCAATTATTCCCGCTGGCAGACGGCGGCTATGTGGCTGACACTCCCGGCCTGCGTTCGCTGGCGCTGTGGGACACCACTCCTGAAGAACTGGACGGTTATTTTCCGGAGATTGCGCCGCTGGTGGCTCACTGTCAGTTCAGCGATTGCACCCACCTCCATGAACCGGGCTGCGCGGTGCGCGCCGCCGTCAACGCCGGCAAGGTCCATCCTCAGCGTTACGAATCCTACCTGCGGCTGCGGGCTGGAGAGGAGTGAGGAATGATTGAGATTTATGAAAAATCTTGTGAGCAGATGACCGAGGTGGCGGATAACAGTGTAGCTTTGACCGTAACCTCGCCTCCTTACTGGAATGCCATAGACTACGATATTCATGCTACTGACAAGCGTCAATACTATCGCACGCGACGTTATGCGCAAGGATACCGCGGCTATGAAGACTATCTTGATTGGCTCATTCGTATTTTCAGCGAGGTCTTACGCGTGACCAAACCAGGCGGTTTTTGCGCGGTTGTCATTGGTACTGTTTTGCTCGACAGCGAGTTATATCCTGTGCCCTTTGACTTCGCTTCACGGATGACAAAGAATCGGTGGACGTTTCATCAAGATTTCATCTGGCATAAATGCACGGCTGGGGTCAAGCGGGCAGGAGTTAGTATTCAGAAGCCGTACCCCGGCTATTTCTACCCGAATATCATGAATGAGTATATTCTGGTCTTTCAGAAGCCTGGGCCCAAAATTTATCAGACTCGCAGTGAGACGGAGAAAGAGGCGGCCAGTTACCCTATTAACCGTTTGTTTACTCTGGATATTGTGAACAACATCTGGCATATTGCTCCTGTCCCGCCTGACACCATAGACCATCCTGCCCCTTTCCCTGAGGAAATTCCTTATCGTTTGATTTCATTGTATTCCTACCCGGGTGATTTAATTCTCGATCCTTTTCTCGGCTCGGGCCAAACGACAAAGGTGGCAAAATACCTGGGGAGAAATGCAATAGGCTATGAAATCATTCCTCAGTATGTTCAGCTGGCTCGACGACGTTTGCAAGAACCCCTGGCTTTGCGTAAACAACAGCTGGTGGCCATCTTCGACAAGATTGATCTCGACGAGCCTGCGAATGGAAACCCGAATGGCCAATCGAATGAGATGATGAGCCGCTTTTTGAAGGCACATGAACCATGACGAACTGGAACCTTCTCGGTCACGAATGGGCGGTGGAGATGCTGCGCCGGCAGATTCAGCGTGGCACCACCAGCCACGCCTATCTCTTCACCGGGCCGCCCGGTGTAGGTCGGCGCACGTTGGCGCTGCGCTTTGCGCAGGCTCTGCTCTGTCCCGAGATGACGACGCCGGGCGAACCCTGTGGCGTTTGCCGTACCTGCCGTCAAATTGAAGCCGGGCAATATGCTGACTTGAGTGTGGTGCAGGCAGACAGGGTAGGCGGTGTGCTGAAAGTGGAACAGGTACGTGCAGTGCGTCAAAGCCTGGCGCTCAAGCCTTTTCAGGGCCCTTACCGCATTGTACTTTTCCTGCGCTTTCAGGAGGCACACCCCAGCGCGGCGAACGCCCTGCTCAAGACGCTTGAGGAAGCTCCCGCTCACGCCATACTCCTGCTTACGGCAGATAGCGCCGAGCAGCTCTTGCCGACCATCGTCTCGCGTTGTGAAGTATTGCGTCTGCGTCCTTTGCCGCTGGAGCAGGTAGAAAGCTGGTTGCAGGCGCGCCCGGAGGTGGCCTCTGCGCCAGACGAGGGGCTGCCCCACAGCCGCCTGCTGGCGCACTTGAGCGGTGGTCGTCCAGGCTATGCCTTACGTCTGCTGGCCGATGGCACGGCGTTGACGCTGCGTCGTCAATCTCTGGATCAGGTGCGGGAATGCCTTGCTGTCAGGCGCCGTCAGCGTTTTGCCCAGGCCGAATCACTCGCCAGGGATCGCGAGACCTTGCGCTCGGTATTTTTGCTCTGGCTGACTTACTGGCGCGATGTGCTGCTGCGCGTCAGCCAGGCGGCGGTGCCCATTATCAATGTGGACTATGCGACGGAAATCGAGGCGCTGGCCGCGCGTCTATCGTTGGCCGAGGCGCGACGCATTGTAGAAGAACTGGAGATGGCCATCGAACGCCTGGAAAAGAACGTCAACGCCCGTTTGCTGACCGAGGTGTTATTGTTGAACTGGCCCTTCATCCCTGCCCTGACCTGAGTTGCGATTTTCAACAGGCGGCGATACAATCGGGCCGCTTGCTGATGGACGCGTCTCTGGCACAGTCAGCCGGACGCCAACAAAATGGGCCATTGATAGTATGAATTCTGCCTTCCAGGAGTGCCTTTTATGAAACGACTCATCCCGGCAGTTAAGGGAACGCGCGATTTCTACCCGCCCCAGATGGCTTTTCGCAACTGGCTCTATGCCACGGTACGTCAGGTTTCGGAGTCGTTTGGCTATCAGGAATGGGAAGCTCCCATGCTGGAAAGCCTGGACCTGTACGCGGCAAAATCGGGGGAGGAACTGGTCAAAAAGCAATCCTACGTCTTCACCGATCGCGGCGGCGATGAAATTACCTTGCGTCCTGAACTGACTCCTTCGCTGGCGCGCCTGGTGGCCCAGAAACAAGGCGAACTGGTCTTCCCACTGCGCTGGTGGTCGTGGGGGCCTTTCTGGCGCTACGAGAAGATGCAAAAAGGACGGGCGCGCGAGTTTTTCCAGTGGAATGTGGATATGCTCGGCGTCAATTCGCCGGAGGCCGATGCGGAACTGATTGCCGTCGCTGCCACCTTTCTGCGCACCGTGGGTTTGACGCCACAGCAGGCGCGCATCTTTGTCAACAGCCGGCGCCTGATGGAGGCGGAATTCGATGCCTTGGGCATTGCTCCAGAACGGCGCATGGAAGTTTCCGGCCTGGTGGACAAGCGTGACAAGATGACCCCGCAGGCCTGGGAGGCTTATGCCAGTGAACTGGGCCTCAGCCGGGCACAGTGGAATGGCCTGTTGACGCTGCTGGCCGATGGTGAACGCTGGAAGCAATCGGAGGAGCTGAGGCGTCTGTTTGCCGCCCTGGAGGCGTTGGGCGTGCAGGAATATGTTCAGTTCGACGCTGGCGTGGTGCGCGGGTTGCTGTATTACACCGGCACGGTCTTCGAGGCCTTCGATTTGACCGGCGGCGTGCGTCGCGCCATCCTGGGCGGAGGCCGCTATGACAATCTGCTGGCGGACGTGGGCGGCGAACCGCTGGCCGGCGTTGGGTTTGCCATGGGCGATGTTGTCATTGGCATTCTTTTGCAGGAGGCCGGCCTTGTGCCATCGCTTCCAACCATGCCGGCTTCGGTGCTGGTCACCGTGTTTGATGAACACTTCTGGCTTGCTTCGCTCGCGCTGGCCAGCGAATTACGTCGTGCCGGCTTGAATGTGGTCTGCTACCCGGAACCGGCACGGTTGCCGCGTCAGTTTAAGTTCGCCGACCGCATGGGCATTCGCTTTGTCCTTGTTCTGGGGCCCGATGAGGCCGCCAACGGCGCAGTCACGCTCAAAGACCTGATGCAGGGGTCGCAGGAAACGCTTCCCCGTCAGCAAGCGCGGGACCGGCTGGTAACGTTGCTGGGCTGATTCAACATCCTCTGGTAATTACCTGCCCCCTGTCATTGTGAGGCGGCAACAGGGCCACGTCGAGGCTTGCCCGAGGCGCCGCCGAAGCAATCTCCTCGCAAGTCTCACGAATGTTCTTGCTGCTTCTGGGGAACTTGAGATTGCTTCGCCGCCTTCGGCGGCTCGCAATGACGCGGGTGGGCAGGTAGTTACCTCCTCTGTCAATCAACAGGCCTCCCCTGTCTGCTCAGGGAAGGCCTGTTGGATTTTCTGGTTCCGGTCTGGTGGGCGCCCTTTATGGCTGGGGGGTGGGAATCTTCGTCTTGGGCTTGGTGAAGGTGAAGATTTCACTGGTACAGAGCACCGCTCCATCGCTCAACATAGGGCTGACGAACCACTGATACGTTCCGGCGTCTGGGAATGCCTCAATCGCATGAATCTTGGAAGTGCCCGGACTGAGCAGGTTGTTCAACGCGCCGCCGGGCGTCACGATGGTCAGGCGGTACTGGCTGGCGCCGGGATAGGCCGTCCAGCTAAACTCGGCAGCGGCTAAGGCAGGGAATTCGGTCTGGTTCTTGGGGGTCAGAAGGGTTACGCAGGTGCCGGGCACGGGAGGCGGAACGGGGTAGTAACCCAGCGTGAATTCGAACGTGTCTGAGGTGCACAAGACGTTGGCTCCCTCGTAGGCTGTGACCTGCCAGCGATAGACGCCATATTCGCTGAACCCTTCCATATATCGCGTCAGCGCTGTGGTAGTGGATAGGAAGCGCACCGTCGGCGTAGAGGGCGGCGTAATGGCGACGATGTACCTGGTCGCGCCGCGCACCGGCGTCCAGGTAAAGGCTCGTCCCCCGGTGCGGTGCACTTTGGCCGTATGCGGCGGAGTGAGCAAAGTCATGCAACTGCTGGTGCTGGGAGCCGTCGGAGCAGGCGCTTCGCTGGTGCTGGGAGCCGTTGGGACAGGCGCCTCGCTGGGCGTAGCGGCCGGGGTCTCCGCCGAGGCGGCAGATTCGGCGCGCTGGAACGTGAAGGGAGTGCTGGTACATACAACCTGCGAATTCGCGCCCAGTACAGCCACACTCCACTGGTACAGACCGGCTTGTGGCAGCGTTTCCAGGGCCAGATCGTACTGGTTGAGCGGCGCGACGGTGGCCGTCTGGGTACCGTCGGGATGAGTAAACAGGAGAAGATATCCTGTCGCACCGGCATACTCCGTCCAGCCAAACTGTTCCTGGCCGCTGGCAGACAGTGTCGCTCCATCCGCTGGCATGACCAGCGTCACACAGGGAAGAGGCATAGCCGTCGGTTGTTCACCTCCCGCTGGGACCACCGGCAACGTAGGGCTTGGCAGTTCCAGCGGTAATGCTACCGTAGCCGTTGCCTGCGGTGCAGGTTGTGCGCCGCCTAGCAGTCCACAACCGCTGAGGACCAGGCTCAGGCTGACGGCAAGGGAAAGAAAACGTCTGTTCATAATCGCCTCCTTCGAGAAGATTGTATATCAAAACTCATTTTTATCCAAGCATTTTTGCCAGGAGTTTTTGGACCGACCGGGAAAGATGCTGGCTACAGCCAGAGCCAGGAGAGGCCCTCAGGACGACTCCGCGATTGGTCGCGGTGACCTTGCTCCTGAAAAGCAACGCCGCCTGCCCGGCTGCGCTGACGACGGGGAGGCAATCCTGGCCCTGGGCAGCAGTCAAGAGCGGCCAGCGCGACCAATCCCCCCTCTCTTTGCCCTTGCTCGGAGAGCGGATGCCCCCGGCAGACTCAAGCCCAGGGCTATCACGCGCCACCCCGATCAGCGTCTGTCAGGTCAGGCGGTGGCGGAATGTCAGCCAAATCAGGCCAGGTCAGGGCAGAGAACTGTTGACGCGGCTGTAGGCATTGCCAATGGTGGGACCGAAAGCGGTTAAGGCAACAATAACTACAAGAACAACCAGAACAAGGATCAAGGCATATTCCACCAGGCCCTGTCCCGCCCGACGCTCACCGCGCAGCATCCTTCTCACCTCCTTTCCGGTAAGGAATGGTTCTATAACGATTTTACACCCATAAGCCGCTAAAAGAGCATGTGAGTCGGTCATGGCGGCGGGGAACACCCGGACCAGAGTCGGCATGATGGTCTGCTCGCGGCCACGCCTGGCGGCGCAAAGTATGCTCAATTTTTCACAAATTATCCTACAAAGCCCTTGTCTTCCAGACAAAAACAGGGTATAAACCTGCAAATTATACGCTCGGTTAGCGTGATCGGATGTGACGGCAGTCGGATTCCATAAGCAAATACACGGGCACGGGAACGATAAGCGCTGCTCCAAGCCGCTGGCTGGCAGAACATGGCAGCGCCGAGCACGTGAGCGGGACGACCGTTTTCGATAGAACAGTTTCGTCTCTGGAGGAGAACATGGTCTTGCACGAAAAAATTGCGGCTCAACTTCCGGCCTGGCAACAGCGTGTCCGGAATCTGGTCGAAACCTACGGCGATGTTGTCGTGGACCGGGTCACGGTGGCTCAGGTGTACGGGGGAATGCGCGACCTCAAGGCTCTGGTGACCGATATTTCCAATGTGGATCCTTTGCTGGGCATTACCCTGCGTGGTCTATCCATTCCTCAGGTGTTGGATTGTTTGCCCAAGCCCCCTGGCCAGCAGATGCCTTACGTGGGCGGCCTCTACTATTTGCTTCTGGTCGGCGAAGTGCCGACGGCGCAACAGGCCGAGGAAGTGGAGGCCGAATGGGCACGTCGCGCGACAGTGCCGGACCATGTCTTTGAGGTGCTCAAGACAATGCCGGCCAGTACCCACCCGATGACATTGCTTTCCCTGGCGGTGCTATCCATGCAGGGTACCTCCGAGTTCGTCCGTCGCTATCAAAGTGGAATGAGCCGGGAGGAATACTGGCAGGCAACCCTGGAAGATGCCCTTAACCTGACTGCTCGCTTGCCGGTCATTGCCGCCTTCATCTATCGCCTGAAGTTCTTCGGCGAGACTACTCCGCCGACCTACAGTGCCCAGGAAGATTACGGCGCTAACTTCGCGCGCATGATGGGTGTAGCCGACCGCGAGGGGTATGCAGAACTGTCGCGGCTGTACTTTATTCTGCACTCGGATCACGAGTTGGGGAACGTTTCGGCACATGCCACGCATCTGGTTGCTTCTACCCTGTCGGATGTCTACTACGCGTTCTCGGCCGGCCTCAATGGACTGGCAGGCCCGTTACACGGGCTGGCCAATCAGGAAAGTCTGGCCTGGCTGAACAGCGTTTGTGAACGTTTTGGCGGTCTCCCTACCCGTGAACAACTCCATGATTTTGTTTGGGACACCCTGAAGGCTGGCAAGGTTATCCCTGGCTACGGGCATGCGGTCTTGCGTGTGACCGATCCCCGTTTTACGGCGCAGCTGGAGTTTGCCAGGGCGCGTTTCCCTGACGATACGCTGATTCGCCTGGCCGAACTGGTATATGAGGTTGTGCCGCAGGTGCTCAAAGAGCAGGGGAAAGCCAAGAATCCAGCGCCGAATGTGGATGCTATTTCCGGCGCGCTGCAGCATCATTATGGCGTCCGCCAGTGTGATTTCCACACGGTCTTGTTTGGAGTAGGGCGTGCCCTGGGCGTAACGGCCAATCTGGTCTGGGCGCGGGCGTTGTGTCAACCCATCGAACGCCCGAAATCGGTCACGACGGCGATGCTGGAGGAGATGGCGCAAGCCGCGCGCCCGGTACAGGCAGACCGGCCCGCCGGGGCGCTTCAACCGGCCTCCTTCCCTTGCCAGCGCGCGCAGACTGCCTGAGAAAGCAGGCGTTGGCCGCCGGTTTCCACGGTCACCAGTTCGCCGCACTCGCACCGACCATCCAGACCGGCGAGCATTTCCTGTAAGGCGAAATACAGATGGAGAGCCGAGGCGCGCACGGCGTAAACGGTCAGGATGACAAATAACGGCTTCTCGCTCAACACAGCCCGGCAGGCCTGTAGCAGACGCGGCAGGGAGGCATAGACTTCCCAGACTTCGCCTTTGGGGCCGCGCCCGAATTTGGGCGGGTCCAGAATCAGCCCATCATAACGGACACCGCGACGGGCTTCGCGCTGGACGAACTTCAGGGCATCGTCCACAATCCAGCGCACGGGCTTGTCGCTCAGGCCCGAAAGCGACTGATTGAGACGCGCCCAGTTCACCGATTTTTTCGAGGCGTCCACATGGGTCACGCGCGCGCCGGCGGCAGCCGCAGCCAGAGTGGCCAGGCCGGTGTAACCGAACAGGTTCAGGACGGTGGAGGGTGTAGAAGAACGCTGTCGGCGGTGTTCCAGCAAACCGGCCATCCAATCCCAGTGCGCGGCGCACTCCGGGAAGACGCCGACATGCCGGCCGGCGGTCGTCATGGCGTAGAACCGCAATGCATTTCCCGTTGGTACTGCCAGGGGATAGCGCATTTCCCAACGTTCGGCGACATGGTTGCGAAATTGCCAGTGTCCGCCGCTTTCCTCATTGCTCGGCACAAAGACCGCATCGGCGCTTTGCCAGCGGCTGGCCGGCAACGATTTTGACCACATGGCCTGCGCCTCCGGGCGGACGAAGAGGTACGGTCCGAAGCGTTCGAGTTTTTGTCCCTCGCCACTGTCCAGCAGTTCGTAATCGCGCCAGTTGGGCGCGGAGAGCAGAGAAATTTCGGGGAGCATCTTACCTCAGGGGAAAATACGGCTTCGTTTCCGGGGACCGGGAGGTCATTGGCGGATACCTCGTTCACGGCTCTGGCCTGTCGTCAACAATTTTTCGCGGGGAGGACCGGCCTCGTAATTGTACATCGTTTTGCGCGAACTGCTTCGGTCCAATGTTGTATAATCACAACAGTTCGGCGCCGTATCTGCCTGCCAGTCTGCGCCAGAATGATCTTTCCAGGCCGTCGCTTCTTCAGAGACAGGCAGACTATGCCGGCCTTCTCTACGTTGCTTCGCCAGATTGCGATGGGCTGGAAAGTCCGCTTTACGTTTTCCTTTTGGATAGCCCAGGCAGTGACCTGGTGCCTGGCTGTTCTGCCCGCCGGCCTGGTGCGAGGTTAGCGAGGAGAGTTTTATGAGAAAACACACCTTCCCTGTCGCAATGGTCATGGTCTTCCTGGCGTTGAGTGGATGTGGGCCGCAACCGGTTGAGGAAGCGTTGCCCACGCGGACGCCGACGGTCACCCTGCCTCCACCCACAGCCACGCCGCCCCCGCCGCGCAGCCTGACGGTGTGCGTTGGCGCCGAACCGGCGACGCTGTACCCCTACGGCAATGTTTCCGCCACCGCGCGCACGATTCTCTCGGTTGTGTATCCGGGGCCGCTGGCGACCAATTCCTACACCTACCAGCCGGTCATTCTGGAACAGCTGCCCAGTCTGGAAAATGGCGATGTGCAGATTGTTCCGGCGAAGGTGTACGTTGGCGATGAGGTGATGGATGCAGAGGGCAATCCGGTAACCCTGACGAAGGGAGTGCGGCTGAGGCCGGCCGGCTGTCGCCGCGCTTCCTGCGCGATCGAGTATGATGGCGCCGGTGAAATCGAGATGGATCAAATGCAGGTGACGTTTCGCCTGCGGCCTGGTTTACGCTGGTCAGACGGCGAACCGTTGACTGCCGCCGATTCGGTCTATTCCTTTCAACTCAATGCTGCCGATGCCACACCCGGCCCAAAGTATCTGGTCGAGCGCACCCAATCCTACGAAGCCGCCGACGAGCAAACCGTTCAGTGGTGGGGCAAGCCCGGTTATGTGGGCGCAGATTACCTGCGCATGTTCTGGGCTCCTTATCCACAACACCTTTGGAGCCAGCATACCGCAGAAGAACTGCCGGAGTTTGATCTGGCGGCGCGTACGCCGGTTGGTTGGGGGCCGTTCCTGATTCAAGAGTGGGTTGCGGGCGATCACCTGACCATGGTGCGGAATCCTTACTACTTCCGCGCCAGCGAGGGCTTGCCGCGTCTCGATCAACTGGTCTTTCGCTTCTATGCGGATGCCGACGCGGCGGTCAACGCGCTGGTGGACGGACGCTGCGATGTGCTGGACACAAGCCTGGCGTTGGAGGGCCAGGTAAGTCGTCTGCGCGCCGCGGCGACCGAAGGACGCGCTCAGCTATTCGCCGTCCCTTCGAACGTCATGGAACGTCTGGATTTTGGCATTCGCCCGGCGTCCTACGATAACGGCTATCAGGCCAACGCCGACCGCCCGGATTTGCTCAGCGATCCGCGCCTGCGTCAGGCGATTGCCCTGTGTCTCGACCGCCAGAAAGTGGTCAACGAGGTCCTCTTCGGCCTGAGCGTGGTCCCTGATTCTTTCCTGCCGCGTGAGCATCCTTTTTATAACAATTCGGTGGCTCGCTATGCTTTCAATCCGACGGCGGCGCGGACGTTGCTGGAGGAGGCCGGCTGGCGCGACCTGGATGCCAACCCGGCCACGCCGCTGCAAGCCTTTGCCGTGCCCAATGTGCCGGCAGGCACGCCGTTGATCCTGAACTATTACACAACCAACGCGGTGCAGCGCGTGCAGGTGGCCGGTATCTTAAAGGATTCGCTGGCACAGTGTGGAATTCAGGTCAATGTGCAGTATCTGACGGCGGAAGAGTTGTACGCGCCGGGGCCGCAGGGCCCGCTCTTTGGGCGTAACTTTGACCTGGCCGAGTATGCACTGGGGGTGCTGGGCATGGACCCGTTGTGTGAATGGTACACCACGGCCGAGATACCCACCGCAACCAACCACTGGATTGGCGTCAACATCAGCGGTTACAGCAACCCGGCCTTCGACGCGGCCTGCCGCACCGTACGGGAGTCCCTGCCGGAAGAGGCCGCTTACGCCACGGCTTATCGCGAACTGCAGGCTATCTTCGCCGAGGATCTGCCGGTTGTGCCCCTTTACTGGCGCGTCAGGGTCGCGGCAACGCGGCCGGACCTGTGCCACTTTGCCCTCGACGCCACGGCCCAAAGCGCCTTGTGGAATGTGGAAAGCCTGGACTACGGCGAGGGGTGTCCCTGAGCAATTTGTAAGACAAAGCCGCGCACCACTTGACTTTTTTCGCCGCTTATGCTAACCTTCAAGTACGATTTTTCGATAGCCTGTATAGAAGATGCAGGACGATGTTAAGGCAAGTCGTCAGCGCGAAAGGAGGTGGTCCTGGCATTCGACTGTCCGCGATGGCTTGATTCCCCAGACGTTTCGCCTTTTGTTCACACTTTTCACTTTGGAGGAGAAAGACAATGACTCGCAATCGCTTTCTGATCGTCGTGGGTCTGCTGGTCGCGGCCAGCATGGTGCTTTCTGCCTGCGGCCCGAAGGCGGCCTCGCCGGCGAAGGGCCCCCTGGCGAACACCGTGGTGTTCGTCAGCCAGGATAGCGCCGAGGCGGCTGTCTCGCAATTGAAGGCTGGCGAGATTGACATCTATGCCTACTCGGTCAGCGACCCGACCCTGTTCGAGGACGTCAAAGCCGACCCGAACCTGTCCTATAGCACGGCTTATGGCTCCTACACCGAACTGACCTTCAACCCGGTTGGCCCCACTTTCCAGGATGGGCGGCTGAATCCCTTCAGCAATCCCAAGATTCGCGAGGCGATGAACTGGCTGGTGGATCGCGATTACATCGCCCAGGAAATCTACGGCGGCCTGGCCGTGCCCAAGTACACCTCGCTGAACAGTTCCTTCGCCGACTATGCCCGCTATGTGGATACCTGCCGCAGCCTGGAAGCCTACTACGCGCACAATCCGGATAAGGCCAAAGAGGTGATCACTGCCGAAATGCAGGCCATGGGCGCGGAACTGGTAAATGGTAAGTGGCAATACAACGGCGCGCCGGTAACTCTCATCGGTATCATCCGCACCGAGGATGAGCGTCAGGCCATTGGCGATTACGTCTCTGGCTTGCTGGAAGACATCGGCTTCACCGTGGATCGCCAGTACAAGACCCGCTCCGAGGCCTCGCCCATCTGGAATCAATCCAACCCGGCCGAGGGCCAGTGGCATTTCTACACCGGCGGCTGGATCACCACTTCCATCAGCCGCGACGACGCCACCAACTTTGGCTACTACTATACTCCCCTGGGCAGCGGCTCGCCGCTCTGGCAGGCCTATACCCCCAGCGAGGAGTTCAAAGAGGTCGCCACCAGACTGTGGACCAACGACTTCAAGTCCATGGAGGAACGCGGCGAACTCTTCCGCCAGGCGCTCAAACTGGCCAATCAGGATTCTGTCCGCGTCTGGCTGGTGGATCAGATTTCCTTCTCGCCACAGAAGAAAGACCTGGTCGTCACCTATGACCTGGCAGGCGGCGTGGCCGGTTCGGCGATGTGGCCTTACACCATTCGCTGGGAAGGCAAGGAAGGCGGTACGGTCAAGTGGTCGCAGCCGGGCGTGCTGATTGAGCCGTGGAACCCCATCGGCGGCAGCAACTGGATTTACGATCAGACCCCTGCCCGCGCGACCATGGATTACGCCACCCTGCCGGATCCGTTCACCGGCCTGGCCTGGCCGGAGCGCATTGAGAAAGCCGAAGTTTTTGCGCAAAAGGGCCTGCCGATTTCCAAGACTCTCGACTGGGTCTCGCTGGAGTTCGTCGACAAGATTCAGGTGCCGGGCGATGCCTGGGCTGACTGGGATGCGGCCAACCAGAAATTCATCACCGTGGCCGAGAAGTACCCTGAAGGCACCACCTCCCTGATCAAGAGCGTCGTCTATTACCCGAAGGACCTCTTCGATAAGGTAGCCTGGCATGACGGCAGCCGCCTCTCCATCGGCGATTTCGTCATGGCCATGATTATGACCTTCGATCCCGGCAAGCCGGAGAGCGCCATCTATGACGAAGCCGCGGTGCCGACGCTGGAAGCCTTCCAGTCGCACTTCAAGGGCGTCAAGATTGTCTCGACCGATCCACTGGTCATCGAGACTTACGATGATATGTACTATCTGGACGCCGAACTGAATGTCTTTGGCTGGTGGCCGAACTTCACCTACGGGCCTGCGGCCTGGCATACGCTGGCGCTGGGCGTTCTGGCCGAGACAAACAAGGAACTGACCTTCACGACTGACAAGGCTGATGCGCTGCAGGTGGAGTGGATGTCCTACGTGGCCGGCCCAAGCCTGGAGATTTTGAAGAAGTATGCGGACCAGGCGAAGGCTGACAACTACATTCCCTACGCCCCGACCCTGGGCCAGTATGTCAAGGCGAGTGAGGCGCGTGCCCGCTGGGCAAACATCCTGAAGTGGTACGACACCTACAAGCACTTCTGGGTGGGCACTGGCCCGTTCTACCTGGAGAAGGTCAACCCGGTGGAAAGCACTCTCACCCTGCAACGCAGCGCGGCCTTCCCCGATCCGGCCGACAAATGGGCTCGCTTTGGCGCGCCGAAGATCGCTGTCGTGGAAATCAGCGGCCCAAGCAACGTGACGATTGGTTCGGAGGCCACCTTCGAAGTCGCGGTGACCTATCGCGGCGCGGCCTATCCGCTTTCCGAAATTTCCAGTGTCAAATATCTGCTCTACAACGCCAAGGGGCAGCTGGTTGGCACCGGCGAAGCCGGAGCGGTGGAGGATGGCAAGTATCAGATCGTCCTGCCGGCCGACGTCACCAAGTTGCTGGAAGCCGGCTCGAACAAACTGGAAGTGGCGGTTACCTCGCTGGTAGTGAGCATTCCGTCCTTTGCCAGCATTGAATTCGTCACCTCCCCGTAAGTTGTTCGTTCGCGTTTGGTCTGATAGGGGCAGGGTCTCTGCCCCTATCAGACCTCATATTTTTTTCTGGAAGGTAAACGTTCATGGGCACTGAAAATCCGATCCCGCCTGTAGCAGAGGAAGAAAACGCTTCGCGGGGGAAAGGCGTCAGCACGCTGAGCCGAGTCGGGCGTTACGCGCTGGTACGCCTGATTACCTTGTTTGTGACAGTAGTGATCAGCATTTTCCTGACCATCCTGATTGCCAATATGGGCGGCTATGTGGACCAGATTCGGCGCGGCGAGATTCGGGAAGCGGTGCAACAGGCTGTGTTGACCAACCCGGCGCTGCGCCGCATGGGGCCGGAGGAACAACGGCAGTGGATGGAAGAACGCATCGCGCTGGAGGAGAAGCGCGCCGGTCTGGATCAGCCTTTCATGGTGCGGACGGTACGCTTCCTGACCAACGCGCTCACGCTGAACCTGGGGCGCGCCAAATATATGAGCAGCGATAGCGGCTCCCGTCAGGTGCGGCTCATCATTCTGGAACGTCTGCCGGCCACGCTGGTTTTGTTCGGCACCTCCACCCTGATCCTGTTTTTTGTGGAATTATTCATCGCTCTTTCCCTCTCACGTCGCTATGGCAGCTTCTGGGATAAAGTCTTCGTAACCCTGGCGCCGACCTCGGCCGCGCCGGCCTGGTTCTATGCCATTTTCCTGATCCTGATCTTTGCCGCCTGGTTGCGGATTCTGCCTTATGGCGGCATGGTGGATGCGCCAGTGCCGGATAATCCCTTTGAATACGTCCTGAGCCTGCTCAAACACATGATCATTCCCCTGCTGGCGCTGGCCGTCAGCGGTATTTTCCTTTCGGTGTACAACTGGCGCACCTTTTTCCTCATCTATTCGAGCGAGGACTACGTGGAAATGGCCAAAGCCAAAGGGTTGACCTCGCGCGACATCGAACGGCGCTATGTCCTGCGCCCGACTCTGCCGACGATCATCACCACCTTCGCCCTGACCATCATCGGCGTCTGGACCGGCGCGCCTATCTTTGAAACGGTCATTAACTGGCCCGGCCTGGGGCGTGCTTTCTATCAGGCCATTGGCCTTTTCGATACGGCAGTCATTGTTGGTGAAACGGTTATCTTTGCCTATTTGCTGGCAATTACGGTTTTCCTGCTGGACTTTGTCTACGCGCTGGTAGATCCGCGCGTCAAAATCGGTCAGGAGAGTGGACAGGCATGAAGAACCTGCAACGAACGCTGCGCGAACTGCTGCGCTATCCTTCTGCTGTAGCCGGCGTCATCATTATCTTGATGCTGGTGGGGGTAGCGATTTATGCCATGATTGCTATTCCCTACCACGAGGCCATTCGTCTCTGGCGCGGCGGTGAGGAAATCTGGTACCGGAATCCCAAAAAGGCCGCCCCGGAATGGACCAACTTCTTCCGGCGCAAAAAACTGCCGGTCTCCTTTACTCTCAACAGCGCCGACGGCTCGGCTGCCAAAACGGTCACTACCGATGCACAGGGCAACCGCACGATTCAAATTGTTTACGCCTTCGAGTACGCTTACGACGACTTTCCGCAGGAACTGGTCCTGTACTTTAAGTCCTCTTTTTTGGAGAAACAACCCCATGTTTCCATCCGCTGGCTGACCCCGGATGGGCGGGAAATCCGCATCAAAGAGTTTGCCGTCAAGGCCTCGCAGACCTATCGTTTCGGGCAGGATGTGGCCTTGCAGCGTAAATTTGGCGATTGGTCGGTACAGCAGGGTTTGTTTGCTGACCCGTACCAGATAAAACCTGTTCCCCTGAAAGGCAAGTATCAACTGATCGTAACCGCGCAGACCTTTGAGCCGGACTCCGATGTGGACGCCGAATTTGTGGTCCATGGTCGGCTGGCTGGGTTAGCCGGTACGGATCATCGCCGGCGTGACCTGCTGATTCCGTTGCTATGGGGCACGCCGGTGGCACTGGCATTCGGTTTGCTGGCCGCCCTGGGGACCACGCTGACGACCATGGTCATCGCTGCCGTGGGGGTCTGGTACGGCTCGTGGGTGGATGAGATCATTCAGCGCATTACCGAGATTTTCCTTGTGTTGCCTTTCTTGCCAATCCTGTTGATGATTGGCACGTTTTACTCGCGCAGTATCTGGGTTATCCTGGGCGCGACCATTCTTCTGAGTATTTTTGGCGCCGGCATCAAGACATACCGGGCCGTGTTCATGCAGGTGAAGGAATCGCCCTACATTGAGGCCGCGCGCGCTTATGGCGCGGGCGACGCGCGCATCATTTTCCTTTATCTGACCCCGCGTATTATACCGATGTTGATTCCCCAACTGGTGACCCTGATCCCAAGTTATGTGTTCCTGGAGGCCTCGCTGGCGGTACTGGGTCTGGGGGATCCGGTGCTGCCTACCTGGGGAAAGGTTATCAACGATGCACAGGCCAATGGTGCTTTGTTCCAGGGGCAGTATTACTGGGTTCTTGAGCCGGCGGTGCTGCTGATGTTGACTGGCCTGGCCTTTTCCATGTTGGGTTTCTCGCTTGACCGTATTTTCAATCCCCGCTTGAGAGGATTATAGCGTCCATGCCCGTTGATAAATTATTGCACATTGAAGATCTGGTATTGTACTTTCGCACCACACAGGGCGCGGTGCAGGCCGTGGATGGCGTCAGCCTGGACCTGGATTATCACCGGGCTGTCGTTGTGCTGGGCGAATCGGGCTGTGGGAAAAGTTCACTGGCGAAGGCTATCTTGCGCCTCTTGCCGCGCAATGCGGGCGAATATCACGGCCATGTCTATCTGGAAGGCGTGGATGTGATGGCGTTGTCGGAAGAGGAATTTCGCCAGAATGTCCGCTGGGTTGGAATGTCGCTGGTGCCGCAAGCGGCGATGAATTCGTTGAACCCGGTGTTGCGCGTCGGCGATCAGGTTTCGGAGCCGGCCATCCTCCACCTGGGAGTGAGCAAGGAAGAGGCATTGGAACTGGCGCGCAAAATGTTCCAGCACGTGGGCGTGCCGGTGGATTTTTTGAGCCGCTATGCCTTTGAACTGAGCGGCGGCATGCGTCAGCGCGTGGCGATCGCTATGGCGCTGGTTACCTCGCCGAAGTTGATCATCCTCGATGAGCCGACCTCGGCTCTGGATGTATTGACCCAGGCCAATATCTTCAACGTGCTCAAGCGCATCAAGCAAGAACTGGGGATCAGTTTCATTTTGATCACCCATGATATTGCCACCTCGAGTGAACTTGCCGACTCGGTAGCCGTCATGTATGCTGGCCAGATTGTCGAGGTCAGCGAGGCGGCGGATTTCTTCGCCGAGCCTTTGCATCCTTACGCGCAGAAATTAATGGCCAGCGTGCCGCGCCTGCGTGGTACGCGCGAGCCAGAGTTTATTACCGGTCAACCGCCCAGTTTGCTTGCGCCGCCGCCGTCCTGCCGCTTTGCCCCGCGTTGCCCCTTCCGCTTCGAGAAGTGTGAGCAGGACCCGCCCACCTTCGAGAGGAAGGGACGGAAAGTCAAGTGCTGGTTATATTCCTGACGAGGAGAACGACATGGCTGTAGAGGTTGTAGAAACGATTCAGCCCTCGGCGGCGGCGACAGAGAACGTCTTGCTTTCGGTGCAGAATTTGCGCGTCTGGTTTGAATTGCGCCGCTTTGGTTTTGGTCACGCGGGCTACGTCCATGCCGTGGATGGGGTGAGTTTTGACCTGCACGAGGGCGAGGCAATTGCGATCGTCGGCGAGAGTGGCTGCGGTAAGTCCAGTTTAATGAAAACCATCCTGGGGTTGTACCGTCCGCGTGAGGGGAGGGTGCTCTTTCGCGGGCAGAATCTGCACGAAATGGGGCGTGCCGGATTGCGCTGGTACCGCTCGCAGGTTGGTTATGTCCAGCAGGATCCTTTTGGCGCCTTGCCGCCGTTTATGTCGGTGCGGCGTATTCTGGAAGAACCGCTCATCATCGGCGGCGTGCAGAGCAAAACCGAACGCATCGAGCGCATTTATAAAGTGATGGAGGAAGTCAAGCTCCATCCGGTGGAAGATTATCTGGACAAATTCCCCCATATGTTGAGCGGGGGGCAGCAGCAACGTGTAGTTATCGCCCGCGCCATGCTCCTGGAGCCGAAATTGATTGTCGCTGATGAGCCGGTGTCCATGCTGGATGCTTCGGTGCGCGTCGAGATTCTACGTCTGCTGCGCGCTTTGCAGGAAACGCACCGCCTGGCTGTCATCTATATTACCCACGACCTTTCCACCGTGCGCTATTTCTCCGAGCGCATCTTTGTCATGTATGCCGGTCAGTTGATTGAAAAATCGCCGGTGGAACGCCTGCTCAACAATCCTTATCATCCTTACACCATGGCGCTGCTGACCGGCACCTCGGAGCCGGATGCCCGTAACGCGACGACCTTCAAGGACGTGCCACCAGGGGAACCGCCCAGCCTGGTGCATCCACCCCGCGGCTGTCGCTTCCATCCGCGTTGTGCACGTATCATTCAGGGGTTGTGCGAGACGGAGGTTCCGCCGGAGTTCGAGCCGGAAGCCAGGCATCAGGTGGCTTGCTGGCTGTATCGTTAGCGGTCCGGCCGGCGCCGGGCGGTACCCGCCTGGCCGGGAGCAGCCGGCACCTCGACAAAGTCTTTGAGCAGGGGATTGTTCTGGCTGTTGCCTGGCCTCACCGTGACCGTAATTACCTGCCTGCTATCATTGCAAGGCGGCGGTAGGGCCACGCCGGGGATCGCCCAAGGCGCCGCCGAAGCAATCCCCTCGCGAGTCTCACGAATGTTCTTATTGCTTCTCCGTGGAATTCGAGATTGTTTCGCCGACTGGTCTCGATACGGACTTCGTCCTGCTCGACCAACGGCGGCTCGCAATGACATGGTGGACAGGTAGTTACCCGTGACCTGAGAAACGCCTCAGGTCGCCAGTTATGGAGCATCGGAGAAATTCGATGGGTATTGGGCGCCCGCGCTTGCTAATAGGAATCGGTTTCCTGCTGGTTCTGACAGGAGCCGTTCTGCCCTGGTTAATGATGCTGCGGATTCTCCCCTCGACCTTTTTCCTGAACTTTTTTTCCTATGCGGCTTCCGTGACCGGCTTGTTTCTGGGTCTGCTAGGCAGCGTTCTCTATGCGCTCGAAGCCCGGCGCAGCCCAGACGACAGAGCAGACAGAAGGCGGCGTGATCGGTCGTCAGGCATCTGAATCCGCTGCAGTGGGCGCGGAGCGCGCTCCCGCTCAAGACCGATTGACCAGATACACGCCCGCCAGAATGGCCGCGCCACCCAGCAGAACCGACCAGGTAACGGCCTCCCCCAGCACCAGCGCGGCTACCCCCGTGGCCACCAGCGGCTCCAAATACAGGTAAGCCCCAACCTGGGCCGCCTCCAGCGTGCGCAGGGCGCCATACCATGCCGTGTAAGCCAATCCCGAACAAAATATTCCCAGGAAGATCACCGCTCCCCACCCACGCGCCGAAAGGGAGGCAATTTCGCCTGCCCCTGGCCCTCCCAGCCACAAGGGCAGCAGCAAGGCCCAGCCGCAGAGCATGACCCAGAACATCAGGTATGTCGGCGAATATCGCTGTAAGACGGGGCGCGAGAGAATCGAAAAAACTGCCCATGCCAGCGCGCTGAGGAGAACCAGGAAATCACCTGGTTGACCGAAGGAACCATCGGAGAACGCGCGCGGGTTCCCATTACTCACAACCAGCAAAACGCCCGCGGCTGCCACCACAATCCCTACCCCTTGCGACCATCCCAAACGCTCTTTGAGCGTCAGCCATCCCAGCAAAGCCATGAACACAGGCGTTGTGGCCACAATCCAGGCGGTGGTGGAAGCGTGGGTGGTTACCAGACCGGCAGCCTGTGACCATTGATGAATCGTGACTCCGATCAGCCCAATCAGCGCAAAATGGAGCAATTCTCGGGGCGCAGGCAGGGTCAACTGACGCTGCCCGGCAACGACCACTCCCAACAGGCCGCTTCCCAGAGCGAAGCGCAGTCCGAGAACGGTGAGAGGCGAAACTTCCTGAAGGGCAATTTTGGTAGCGATGAAAGAGGCGCCCCAGACCAGGATGGCCGTGAGGACTTCAAGATGGGATAACCAGCGATTGCGGTACATGCTTCCTCAGTTTCGTGGAGTGAAAGATTTGACCGCGCGCCTCCAGCGGCGGGCAAAGCGATTGAACGCGCAACAACTCTTTCCCCCTTGCCCGATTGCCGGATTGCGCCGGCTCAGGCGAGGCCGCCAGTCTGCTTTTTCGATTATAATGCTAGCAGGTGATTTTCTACTGCCAGAATTGGTCATGCCCTGCAAGTGAGAAGTCGCAACGGCCTAGCCCGGAGGCGACGATACCTGAGGCTGGCCGCGTTTCGGGATAAACAGCCATTCGTTTGTTCGTTTCCTGATTCGTGGACGGTTTTCTCGGCAAATTGCAAACCCGCTTTGGAAGTGGTAGGCAGTTACCGTGTGTCCACGCAAAAGCCGTAGTACGAATGTTGCTCTGTTGCCAACACTCTCAACGTATGTCACGGCGAGCGAAGCGCATGTCCCGCCTGCCGCGAGTGGAGCGTGGTGGAGCGTAGCGTAGGGAAAGCAGTCTCCCGGCAGGCAAGGGGATTGCTTCGCTGCCCAGGCGGCTCGCCATGACATCATCGCCACAGAGCCTGTGAATGTCAAAAACTGGCAACATCACAGGGTTTTCGTATGGCGTGCAATAACTTTTGAGTGCACACGCAGTTACCTTCTTATGATAGAATGAAAGTAACTATTTCGCCCTGTCTCAAAACCGTTGTGGATGTCATGGCGAGGAGCGTTCTTTGCGACGAAGCAATCCCCAGGCGGTCCATTTCGCCTGATAAAGGGGAGATTGCTTCGCCAAAAAACGGCTCGCAATGACATGGCTGAGTAGTTACGAATGAAATTGCCTATGGATACCTATCGCATTCTTATTGTGGAAGATCATCGTGAAGTCAGCCATTTGCTGCGCACCTCGCTGGAAACGCTGGAGCATCCACTGGAAGTAGTGGAGATTCCTTCGGGGGAAGAGGCGATTCTGGAGGCTTCGCGCCATCGGGTGGACCTGCTGGTCGCCGACTACCGTTTGCCGGGCATTTCGGGCATCGAACTGATGCATAAAGTCCGGCAGTATCATCCTCAGGCCAGGGTGATTCTGATTACCGGCCTGGCAGACCCAAAGGTGCGCAAGCAGGTGGCCGAAGCCGGCGCCGACTCGTTCTTCCTCAAGCCGGTGCCGATTGCCGATTTTCTCGATGCCGTTGAACGTCATCTGGGACTGGTCAAGACGCTCCTGCCTCCAGAGCCAGTGGACCGGGAGCCTGTGCTGCAGGAAGAAGAAGCCCGCACCATCGCCGATCTCATCATTGCGCTGCGGCAGGAACTGGGCGCTCAGGCGGTCGTTCTGCTCGATGACAAAGGGCAAGTGGTGGCACAGGCCGGCGCACTGCCCGATAAAGCGATCGAGACCAGCTTGTTTGACTTGCTGATGATCGTAGCCAGCGCCGGGCAAAAAGTGGGACGGCTGATCGGTCAGAAAGCGCCGGACAGCTGGCATGTCTTTGTCGGCAAGGGGTATGATTTAATCTTTGCGCCGCTTGGTTCCAATCAAGCCCTGCTGATCGCTGGCGAAAAATTAGCCGATACCTCCACCATTCTGGATACAGTGGCAGTCTTCTCGGCGGCGCGACCAGGTATCGAACAGGCGTTGGGGGCGATTGTCCTGCCGGCCCCGCCGCCTGCGTCGGCTGAGGTTGAAGTTGAAAAGGAAAAGCCAGCGGAGAAGGCAGAGGAAGCAGGGGAGGAAGACCTGGAACCCCTGTTCAAGGCGCAGAAGAAGATCAAGGCTGAGGACGCGGATAGTTTCTGGGAGCAGGTGGCTGAAAAGCATGGTTCCGCTCCGACGAAGCCCGATGTCTTGACCTATGAGCAGGCCCGTCAGTTGGGCCTGACGCCGGATGCCAAACCCTAGCCCCTTCGCTCGCCCTGTGATAAAATTTGCCCACCCTGGGGCGTGGTGCAACGGCAGCACACCAGACTTTGGATCTGTGGATCTTGGTTCGAGTCCAGGCGCCCCAGCCTTGCTTCCTGTTCCCCAGGCCAGAGTCGTCCACGGGCGTTTGAGCGCGCGACCCTCAAGGTGGCCGCTCTTTTTCTTTTGAGACCCCGGGCCGGACCTCGTTGGAGGGATGTGCATAATACTCCCCTGTATCCTGTCGGTCGGGACAGTCAGGACAGGGGATAATTCGCCGATAGAAGCCCTCTGGCGAAATCGTTTCGGGGACGGAATACTTTGTACTTTTGTAACCACTCAGTTCTGTATCAAAACCGTTGTGCATGTCATGGCGAGGAGCGCTCTTTGCGACGAAGCAATCCCCAGGCGAGTCCCTTTAGCCTGATAAATGATGGGAGATTGCTTCGCCCAAAAAACTCGCAATGACATGGCTGAGTAGTTACGTACTTTTCAAGGAGGATTGCCATGCGTTCACTCGGTTTCGCTCTTGCGTTTCTGGCCTTGCTGGCTCTGGCTTGTGGCACCACGACGCCACTTCCTCCCACGCCGGATGTGGGCACCCTCGTGGCCCAGACCATGGCGGCATATACTCATGAGGCGGAGGCCACCCAGGTGGTGCAAACGCTTGCAGCGCTCCAGACTCAAGTGGCGGCTTCCAGCGCGACTCCGCTATCGGTTCCCCCCACCGCGACGAACACTGCCGAGCCGGCCCCTACGGTTGCTGCTCCATCCCCATCGCCCGTGCCGGCGGAGTTTGCTCCCAATCCTTTACCGGCTGCGTACACCGGGGTAATGCTCCAGAACGGGGAATGTTTCGACTTTGACAGCGGCCAGGTTTTTGCCTCGGCGGACAGTCAATGTGACATTTGGCTGGTGGAGCCGGCCTTGATTCGTCAGCGAAACGGCGCGCGCGTCTCAGGCTACGTTACCCAAACTCCGCCGGGCCGCAGCGCCTGTCTGGGGGCGCGCTATGAACCCGGCGATCTGGCCATGCAGACCGACCTTTACTATTGCTTTATCACCAACACCGGTCAACCGGGGTTCCTGGTGCCGACCCATTATCTGGGCGGGATTCCGCCTACGGGCATCGTTTTCGATTACTGGGTGTTCCGTTGAGGCAAAGGCGCTCCTGTCCACGCGCGACGGGGATGAGCGGCGGGAACAGCAAAACACCAGGCAAAAGACCTTGAATCCGGGCTGGCGCAGGCCGACGCCATGAGGTCGCCGGTTTAAAAGTAGCCCTTGTGCGTGGCGATGCAGATTTTTATACCTGCGCCGGGGCAGCCAGGCTTTGCCGGAGGATACCGTGATTCAACGTTGACGGCTCTTTTCAGGGCACCACGACGCGGGGATTGATCCACACCGCCCAGTCTTGCGCCGAGGAGCCGTTGGCCGCCACTGCCAGGACAAACTCGACGGTATGCCCGACCAGCGCGCTCAAGTCAAGATTAATGTTCTGCAAGGTACCGTCACAACTCTTGGTCCAGGAACCCAGGGGGTGCAGCGTGCCTCCTTCGCGGTAATTGACCTGGAAGAGGGCATTGCCGACGCCGCAGGTGCCATCCGCCTTGGCCAGAAAACCAATTTTCGCCAGGAAGCGTTCGCCAGCCTGGACCGTATAGGCGGGGTAGCGGCCAGAGATGACCCCATCGTCAATCCACATCGGGTGTGTCTCCAGAACCTTACTGGGGGTTGAACCGTCTTCCACTTTTTGCCCGTCCTTGTACATAGCAAAGCCGTTGGCGTCGGTGTCTGGGCCGCCAAACGTTAGGGTGACATAGGGCGGACCACCTGCTTGCCATGTTGCCAGCGGCGCCTTCTCGTGCAGGTTGAAGCCGGTGCTGACTGCCTTGACCTTGATTTTCACCCAAACCTGAGCAAACAGCACGCCGGCCGCGTTGCGCATTTTCCAGTAGCCGATGTAGTCGCCCGGCGTGGCCGGCGCTTTCAAATCAACGGAAATATCCACGCTCTGACCCGGAGCCACGTTGCCTGCCAGCGGTTGCGCTGCCGGTCCACTCATCGCGTCGCCATGGTCGAAGACCAGCGCGTAGGCAGTAGTCCAGGTGCAGGTGCCGGTATTTTGAATACGCCAGGTCTTGGTGAAGGTGGTATTGGGAGCGAATTCGGTATCATCGGGCACGGTCACATCGGCAATGAATTTTGCCCGGTCGCAAGGCGTGGTAGGGGTGTAGGTGGGCGTAGGCGGGACGACAGAGGTCGGCAGCGGCGTATCGGTTACGGCGAGCGGTGTGTCCGTCGGCGCAGGCAGGGTGGCTGTGGCCGTCGGTGGGTTGAGTGCGGCGCTTTGGGTCAGTTGCGCTTCCACCGTTTGCGCGGCGGCGGTGAAGATGACGCCGGGGTCAACCGTCGGCGTGGCGTTGCCGGCCGGCAGATTGCAGGCGGTGAGCATCAGCAAGACAAGAGCGGCGGAAAAGCGAGCGATCCTGATCATGACTTCCTCCTTGAGCAAACTGGAGCAACTGGAAAACAATAGAGCACTCTAATTGTACCCCAAATGCAAACGGGGTACATCCTACCTGTTTCCTAATCGAGGTACGCCGGTATCGCCTCTTGCGCCGGCGCGAGCAGACGCCCGCGCTTCTCCTGGCAGCGCGATCTGCGCAAAGAGTGGAGGCGTTTCCCAGCCCGCTGGTTGACAAAAGAGCGCCTTTTCGGTGATACTAAATCTGGCACCCAGATCACAGACGATCATAAGCCGGAGACGGAATCAGGTCGTCGGGCGTGCTTTCAAGGGTGTAGCCGCGGCGCGTTCGGTTGGCTATCGAGTCGTTGACGTTGCTGGATGGACGAGAACCTATGGTGCGCCATCTTGTTCGCCATTCCAATTCCACCTTCTGGTTGAGGTTATTTATCCTCCTCAACCTGCTGATTGGGCTGCTGGTGTTGACAGATTATGGGGAAAGTTGGGACGAGCACAACTTTTTCCAGTATGCCGAGGAGTCGCTGTCGGCATATAAGGCAATCTTGGGGGGCGCGCCGGCCTTGCCCTACAGCGATCCAACCCTGCGCCATTACGGCGCCTGGTTCTGGATCGTGTGTGTGCTGGCTGGCCGTTTGTTTCCGCGCTACTATGTTTCCGATGTGGCGCACTATCTGATCTTCCTGACGTTTCAGGCCGGGGTGTGGGGCATGTATGCTCTGGCGCGACGCTGGCTGAAACCCTGGACGGCCTTGAGCGTTGCGCTGCTCTTTGCCACGCAACCCTTGCTGTGGGGGCATGCCTTCATAAACGAGCGCGATATTCCCTGCCTGAGCGGCTTCGTGCTCACCCTGTACGCTGGTTTGCGCTGGACGGACTCGTGCCTCAGCCTGCTCCCGGCGGCGACCGCGCCAGAGGCAGGGCGGTTGGATGGGCGCGCCGAATGGCGTTCGCGCTCGCTTCTTTTGCGCCTGACGCTGATTGTGCTGTGGATCGGCGGCGGAGTTGCACTGGCTGCTTGGGTCGGGCAACGGGTCCATCTCTGGCTGGCGCGTGCTCCTCTTCAGGCTGATCCAACGTTCGCCCACGATGTTGACCTCTATCTGCGTCCTATCCTGGCAAGGTTTTGGGGCGGAGTGCTCTTTCTGGTCTTGTGGTTGTTCTGGCTGGGGTTGACGGGGCTGCCGTTCTTCCCGCGTCTGCGCGCCCAACTCTGGCAGAGTGAAGTACGACCGCGCCTGCAACAGACGGTCCTGCTGCTCCGTTCCCCGCTTTTCTGGGCGGCCAGCACTGTCCTGGGATTGACCGCCGGCATTCGCATTGTCGGCTGGCTGGCCGGCGCACTGGTCGCCTGGCGGCTATGGCGAGCGCGGCGTCAGGCTGCGCTCTGGCCACTGCTGCTCTACGGCGGTGTCGCTTTCATCGTAATGTATCTGTCCTGGCCCTATCTCTGGAGGGAGCCTGTTTTGCGCTTGCTGATCACGTTCCGCCTGATGGCAAGTTTCCCCTGGCCAGGAAAAGTATTGTTTCAGGGCCAGTATTATGCTGGCAATCAGGTGCCTCGCTTTTATCTGCCGACCCTGATGGCTCTGCAGGTGACCGAGCCGGTGCTGGTGTTGAGCCTGAGCGGCCTGTTCGTGTTGTTGCGCCGGGTGCGTCGTGAGCGGTCATACGCCGAATTTGGCGAAATGACGTTGCTGTGGCTGGGTCTGCCGTTGCTCCTGCTGATGCTGGGAAAGTCGTATCTGTATGACAATTTTCGTCAGTTTCTTTTCCTCCTGCCGCCTCTGTTTTTGCTGGCTGGCCTGGGTCTGGAGAGAGGGACAGAGTCTCTGTCACGCCTGATGCGAGCGGGTGTGGTGGGCGCGATTCTGATACCGGGGATTGTCAACATTGTTCTGCTACACCCTTATCCTTACATTTACTACAACAGTCTCGTTGGCGGCGTGGCCGGCGCCTTCCGCCGTTATGAGATGGACTATTGGGGGACTTCGTTTCGCGCGGTGGCGACCTACCTGAACCGCCATGCGCCGCCCAACGCGCGCGTGGTCGTCTGGGGGCCTCCCACCACGTTCTGGCGCTATGCGCGCGAGGATATCCGCGTGTATAATGCCCTGGAAGCCAACCGCCCCGAACGCGATTTCTATGCCCTGATCTCGACCCGTTTTGACAATGACTTAACCGTCTATCCTGACCTGCCGGTGCTCTTCCAGGTGGAGAAGGCGGGCGCGGTGCTGGCGGTCGTGCGCTATATTCCGCCATGAAAACAATCGTCATCGTCACTCCTGTGTACAACGACTGGCCGGCTTTGAGCCGGCTGCTGGAGGAACTGGAGTCGCTGGCTGCCGAACAGGGACTGACTTTCCACGTTCTGGCGGTCAACGATGGCTCCTCCTCACTTCCCGTTTCGCTGCCTGTACCGGGCCGCGGTGTCACAAGTCTTCAGATTCTCCATCTGACGCGCAACCTGGGGCATCAGCGCGCGATTGCAATCGGCCTGACGTGGGTGTACAGAATGGGCGTCCAGGCCCCGGTGATTGTCATGGATTGTGACGGCGAAGACCGCCCGCAGGATATTCCCCGCCTGCTTGCCGAGTCTGAGCGGGGCGCGGATACGATTATCTTTGCCCGACGCACGCGGCGCACCGAGGGGTGGCTGTTCCGCCTTTTTTACGTGCTCTTTAAATCTATCTTTCGTCTTTTGACAGGCCGGACCATCGCTTTCGGCAATTTCTGCCTGATCCCCTCTTCCCTGCTGGGACGGGTGGTATATCTTCAGGAAATCTGGAATCATTTTGCGGCTGGCATCCTGCGCGCTGGCCTGCCCTGGACCAGTATCCCTACCGCGCGCGGACGGCGCTATGCCGGCGCATCGCACATGAGCCTGGTGCCTCTCGTCCTGCATGGACTCAGCGCGATTTCCGTGTACGTGGAAATTGTCTATGTGCGTCTGATCTTCTTCGCGCTGGCTTTGCTTGGTCTGGACCTGACAGGCTTTCTGGTGTTGCTATACATCCGTTATTTAACTCCGCTGGCGATTCCCGGCTGGGCCACGACGGTCGCCATCGGGTTGACCTTGCTCGCCTCGCAGGCGTTTCTTTTCCTGGCGTTGTTGACTTTCCTGCTGTTGAGTTATCGCAGCGCGCGCATGTTTATCCCGGCCACCGATTATCAGGCTTATGTCTTGCAGGTGGAGCGGTGGGAACGCTAGGCTCGCAGTCCTATCCTGGCGCGGAACTGGATCTCTTTGCCGAGGCAGTGCGCTGGAAAGCCTACTTCGGTGATTTCTTGAAACCCTATCTGGGGAAGCGGGTGCTGGAGGTGGGCGCCGGCCTGGGCGCCACAACAGCCGTTTTGTGTTCGGGAAGCGAGGAGGAGTGGTGGTGCCTGGAGCCCGACGCGGCATTGCTGGCGCAGGTGGAGACGAAAATTCAACGCGGGGACCTGCCGGCCTGTTGTCGTCCTGTGCGCGGCGTGTTGGCCGATTTGCCGCCCCTGCCCCGATTTGATACCATCCTCTACATTGATGTTCTGGAACATATCGAGGACGACCGCGCCGAACTGGAAGCGGCGGCGATGCGCCTGCAGCCGCGCGGTCACCTGATCGTGCTCGCGCCAGCCTTCCCGGCGCTATACAGTCCCTTTGATCGCGCCATCGGGCATTATCGCCGCTATACGCGCGCCACGCTACGGGCATTGACCCCGGCGCAAACCCGGTTACTCCAGCTAGGCTATCTGGATTCGTCGGGCTTTCTTCTCTCTTTCGCCAATCGGTATCTCTTGCGTCAGGCGCTGCCCACGCGACGGCAGATTCTCTTCTGGGATCGTTTCCTGACCCCCTTGACTCGTCTGACGGACCGTCTGATTGGTCATGCCTTTGGACGTTCTATTGTCGCGGTTTGGGAGCGTGCCTCCGCTGCGCCCGGCTTGTCACGTCTTCCTGGAGGATTGACGAGCGCGGAAGAAGGCGGCCAATGTCCTGTTGCAGATACCTTTGGCGAGTGATATTATAATTTCGTGGATCCCCGCCAACCCATGTTACGTTGAGCGCGGGGTGCCAGAGCCGCCCACGCTCACGAGCAGGCGTTAGATCGCCAGGCGTGCTTGCCGAAAACCCTTGCCTGGAGCGTAATCGCAGGCTTCCTGGAGGGTTTGCCTGGCCCAACGGTAAGGTATTCCCAAACCTTGCGAACCTGCTGGCTGCGTTCAACGTACCGGCAACCTTTTCTACTTTTTCTCTTGCGCCATGTCCCTCTTTGTGACTTCTACCCGGCAGCGAAAGACGCCAACCCCTGCGGTGACCCTGTTGACCATGCTGATTTCAGGCGTGGCGCTGTCTCTGGCAATGACCCTGACGTTCAGCCTGGGCTATCAGGCAATGTATCGCGGGCGTATCCTGCCCGGTGTCATGGTAGCGGGTGTGGACCTGGGCGGTCTGCCCCCTGACGAGGCCGCCCGACGACTGGAGCAGAGGCTGATTTACCTCGAGCGCGGTCGCATTGTCTTTCGTGATGGCGATCGCCTCTGGCAAGCCACGCCTGCGGAACTGGGCCTGCGCCTCGAGGCGCAGACTTCGGCGCGCCAGGCCTATCAGATTGGTCGCGAGGGGCTGTTCCATGCTCTGGCCGATCAGATCAACGCCGCGCAAGGAACGGTGCATTTGCCAGCCGTGGTCATTTTCGATCAACAGCAGGCCTATACTTACCTGAGTCATCTGGCCGCTCAAATCAACCAGCCGCTGCGCGAGGCCGAATTGCGTCTGGAGGGCACCAACGTGATCTACAATCCCGGCCAGGTTGGGCGCTCGCTGGATATGGAGACGACCCTGGCCGCGCTGACGCGACAGGTACAATCCTTTCAGGATGGCGAAGTTCCTTTGACGGTTCGGGAGGAAAGGCCGCGCATTCTGGACGCCGCCGAACAGGCCGCCGCCCTGCGCGCGGCCTTGAGCCAACCGCTGACGCTTACGTTGCCTGATGCCCAACCTGAAGATCCCGGCCCCTGGGTGATAGATGCGGCTACCCTGGCCAGACTGGTGGTCATTAAGCCTGAATCAGCGCGCTTCCTTATCTCGTTCGACACGACCGCGTTGCATGGCTTGCTGCAGGAAATCAACGCCGCCATTCGCCGGGAAGCCCAAAATGCCCGTTTTATCTTCAATGACGAAACGCGTCAGTTAGAACTCATTCAGCCATCGGTGACCGGTCGTGAACTCAACCTGCCGCTCATGGAAGCCGCCATTCAGACGCGCGTGCTGGCCGGCGAGCACACCCTGCCACTGGAAATCATCGTCAAGCCACCACAGGTTGGCGATGACGCCACAGCCGAGTCATTAGGAATTACCGAACTGGTCAGTGACCCGGCCTATTCCGTCACCTATTTCCGCGGCTCCTCAGCCGCGCGGGTACAGAATATTCGCCTGGCCGCGGCGCGTTTCCACGGCTTGCTCGTGGCGCCGGGCGAAACGTTCTCGATGGGGGAAGCCCTGGGCGATATCAGCCTGGAAAACGGCTATCAGGAGGCCATGATTATCTACAATGGTCGCACCATCAAGGGCATCGGCGGCGGAGTCTGTCAGGTCAGTACCACCCTCTTCCGCACGGCTTTCTTCGCTGGCTACCCTGTTCTCGAACGCCATGCGCACGCCTACCGCGTTTCGTATTACGAGCAAACGTCATCCGGCATTGACCCGAATCTGGCCGGCATGGACGCGACGGTGTACTTCCCCCTGGTGGACCTCAAGTTTGTCAACGATACCCCCTACTGGCTTTTGATGGAAACCTACGTCAACGAAAGCGCGCAGCGCCTGACGTGGAAGTTTTACTCCACCCGCGATGGCCGCCGCGTGACCTGGACCACTACCGGCCCGCGCAACATCGTCCGCGCGCCGGCGCCGCTTTTTCGCCTGAACCCCGACCTGCCGCCCGATGCCATGAAGCAGGTGGACTGGGCTGCCGATGGCGCCGATGTCTACGTCACGCGCACTGTTTCCCGCAACGGTCAGGTGCTTTTTTCGGACGAGTTTGCCACCCACTATGAACCCTGGCAGGCCGTCTGCGAATATGGCTCGGCGGTGGAAGACCCGCAGGCCAAAGCCAGGGAACTGGGCCTGTGCCAGCCGTAGACGTGGTAAAATAACGTCAATTCTCAGGCTGTTTCAACAGCCTGTCCCGAACTCACGTGAAGGGTACGTTCATGGTAGATGCCGAGTTGCTGGAAATCCTGCGATGCCCGGCCTGTGTGCGCGAAAAGGAGGGCCGGCTTGTCCTCTATAAGGAGGCCTGGTTGATTTGCCAGGATTGCCACCGCAAATATCCGGTGGTTGAAGAGATCCCGATCATGTTGATTCCGGAGGGCGATAAATGGGCGAGCGTGGAAGAAGAAGCGCTCCCCATCCCCCCGCCAGCGCCAAAGTGACCCGGCTGCCGCTCATGGAAAACGCTGGCCTGAGGCGCTTTTCTCCTCGAATTATCTCTGGTTAACTATGAATACATCAAAATTCCGCTTTCTCAAACACCCCCTGGCGAAGCCAGCCATTTTCCTGGGGCTTGCTCTGCTGCTGACGGGCCTGGTTTTTGTGGCTGTGCGCAGTTTCGTGCATTGCTGGCGGTTGACCTCTCTGGACGGCATCCCCTTGCCCTCCTGCCCGGCCGGAACAGTCTCCGGTCTGCCGGCCACGCCGGGAGCGGTGAATGCCGAAGGGACGCCGGTGGCGACTCCCACTTCCACTCCCGGCGCCCCCGTCGTAGAATTGCCCCCGCCCTGGGATGGCGCCAGCCGCATCAATATCCTTTTCATCGGCCTGGATTATCGCGACTGGGTAGAAGAACAGGGCGCGCCTCGTTCGGACACCATGATTCTGCTGACCGTGGATCCGGTAAGCAAGAGCGCCGGCATGTTGTCCATCCCGCGCGACCTGTGGGTCAACATTCCGGGCGGTTTTGGCTATGGCAAAATCAATATGGCCTACATGTTCGGCGAAGCCTACAAATTGCCCGGCGGTGGACCGGCGCTGGCCATGCGCACGGTGGAGGAATTCATCGGCGTTCCGGTGCAGTACTATGCTCAAATTGACTTCAGCACCTTCGAACGGTTGATAGATGAGATCGGGTGTATCGAGGTGGAGGTGCCGGCAGAGATTACGGTGACGCCGATGTATGGCCACATGACGAAACTGGAGCCCGGGGTGCAAACGATGTGCGGCCCGATTGCCCTGGCCTACGCGCGCGCCCGCAATACGGAACACGAGGACATAGACCGTGCTCATCGTCAGCAGCAGGTCATCATGGCGATCCGCCAGAAGGTGCTCCAGCCGCAGAATCTGGTATCGCTGGTGGCGAAAGCGCCGGCTCTCTATCAGGAACTTTCCTCGGGCATCCATACGAACCTGTCTTTCGACGATGCCATGCGCCTGGCGATGCTGGTCAAAGATATTCCCGTGGAGAACATCCAGCGGGGGGTGATTGATTACACGATGGCTGCGCCTGCGGAAGTAACCTATAACGGGCAGACGCTGGCTATCGTGCGCCCTCTGCCGGATAAAATTCGCGTCCTGCGGGATACCATCTTCGGCGGCGGAGCCGCCAGCCCGCTGGCCAGCGGCGACGCTACGGAACTGATGCGCCAGGAAGGAGCGCGGGTGGTCTTCCTGAACGGCACCTACACGGCTGGCCTGGCGGCTGCCACGCAGGAATACTTCGCCGCCCAGGGGATGAACGTGGTCAATGTGGGCAATGCCAGTTATACGGCTCAGACCATTATCGTTGACCATACCGGGAATCCTTACCTTGTACGCTATCTGATGACGGTGATGAACATCACCTCGAGCAGCCAGTTGCGCATTGAGTTCAACCCGGCGGCAGAGGCAGATGTCGAGGTTATTCTGGGCGACGACTGGGCGCTCAACAATCCCATGCCCTGATTCTCCTGCCGGCAGGCGCGCCTCGCCGCCAGGGGAGGCGGGATACTCTTTCCGGGTCGTTTGAGCAGTCCGGTAATCCCGCCGCTTACGTTCTGAATAAAGCGGCAGTTACATTCGCTGTGGGGTGGAGGCGATTGGAAAACGTAGCGGAGGCCAGATGAGACATGGCCTCCGCTTTGTCATCGGGTTGGCTCAGCGTTGCTCAAAGATCAGACGCAGACCGCCCCAGTATTCTGTACCCTGATCGTTACAAGACGGTGCGCCGAGATCGGTCACCAGGGTGCTGGCAGGAAGCAGCCGCAACGCGTACAGGACGCCAGGAGTCATCTGGTAATCGGCGTAGCCGTTTCCCATTTCCGGCTTGAGGCCGGTGAAAAAGTGTTCCTCGCCCCCTTGCCAGGTAATCACGATTTCCACGCCGGCGATGGCTTTGCCGCTGCCATCGCGCACCTCAATCTGCAACAGTCCTTCCGGCAGGGCAGAGTCGCAGATGGTTTGATGACTGCTCAAGCGGAACGGCGCGCCTGGCGTCGGGGTTGGTGTATGCGTTGGGCGCGGCGTTGGGGAGGCGGGTGGCAATCTGGTGCGCGTCGGCGTCGCCGACGGGGAAGGGGTTTGCGCAGATGAGGCCCTGCCGCTCGCCGAGGGAGTGAGGGAATCCGTCGCGCCGGGCTGAGCCGGCAGCGAGGGTTCGTTGGGCAGGGAGGGAGACGAGACAGCGGCAGGTTGAGATTGACGGAGGGCAGAGGCCAGGGCCAGCAATGCTTCCCGTTCCTGAGCCGGCTTCCCCTGTCCCAGCCAGCGCTGCGCCTGATCGTTTATTGCCTGGAGGGGATCGCTTTCCTGCAGTAGCGCCAGCCGCGCCTGAGCGCGTGCCAGGTTGCCCGTAGCCAGATAAGCCGAGGCGATTGTCAGACGATACTGATCCTTAAAATCCGCGCGCAGCGCCGCCGGGTCCGTATCCACGTAGCGCACCGGAGAGATTTTCCAGGCGTAGACCAGACCCAGCGCCAGGCCAATCAGCAAGCCCGTGAGCAAATACCAGTGACCACCGCGCCGGGGCGATTCAGGCCTCTCGATCACGGTACACCTCCGGCTGCCGGCTGCCAGGTCAGGAGTGCCCAGGCCAGTTCCTGCAACATGGCTACGTCGGCTGGCGCATAGCCGTGTTGCAGGGCAAAGTCCAGCCCTTCGGCCGCGATTCGGGAGGGGGCTTCACTTCCCAGGAAGGCCAGGCGCTGCGCGGCCAGCGAAGGATCGTGCTCGTGGTGGTAGATTTCAGCCACCATTAACACGTAGTCGGCGCGGTAATCGGCGCGTAGCGTATCGGGGGCGGTGTCGGTATATTGCACCGGGCTGATCACCCAGCCATAGAGTAATCCCAGTCCGATACCAGCGGCAACTGCCAGCAAGAATCCAATCCAACGCCACATAGGTTTGGTCCCGAAAACCTTTCTTGAGAGCCGGCATTGTGCCTGTCAGGCTCACGTGCCTTATGATTTTGCCACAACTGGCCTGCAGGAGGAAGGGTAGTTAAGGAAAATCCGGGCAGGCTGACCGGCGGCGCCCAAAACGCACTGCTTACCGTTGCTTCCTCTCGGACCTGGCGGGGTTCACAGGGTCTCGCCGCGCCGGACCCACCCGGACGATGCCAAGCATAAACCAGAATAACAGGGCTGTCAACTTGTCGCCAGCAGGCATGGGGTCAGAGATAGTCCTTCAACAAGCGAGCGCGGCGAGGGTGGCGCAAACGCTGCAGGGCTTTCCCTTCAATTTGACGGATGCGTTCCCGCGTCAGCCCGAATTTCTCTCCCACTTCCTCCAGGGTATAGGGGGTACCTGTTTCCAGGCCGAAACGCAGGCGCAGCACACGCGCCTCGCGCGGCGGGAGCGTTGCCAGCACTTCGTCAATCTTTTCCCGCAACATGGAATGGTAAGCGCTCTGCATTGGCGAGGGTGAAATTTCATCCTCGATGAACGTGCCCAGTTCGGTATCCTCTTCGTCTCCAATCGGACTTTCCAGAGAAAGCGGCAGCAGGGCGACTTTCATACTCCATTGCACTTTACGGATGTCCAGATGCAGTTCGCGCGCCAGTTCCTCTGCCGAGGGAGGACGTCCCAGGACTTGTTCCAGTTCATGCATGGCGCGATAAATCTGGCGGATGCGATCTACCATGTGAACCGGCAAACGAATTGTCCGTCCCTGATCGGCGATGGCGCGCGTGATGGCCTGACGAATCCACCAGGTAGCGTAGGTCGAGAAGCGAAAGCCGCGATGGATGTCAAATTTCTCGACCGCTCTCATCAGGCCCAGGTTGCCCTCCTGGATCAAATCCAGGAACGGAATACCGCAACCCAGGTAACGTTTGGCCACCGAGACTACCAGACGGGTGTTGGCTTTGATGAGATGCTCGCGCGCCTGGAGACCGTCCTGCACCAGCGCTTCCAGACGGCGGTAGCGGGCGGAACCTTTGCGGACATTGCCGCGTAGCAGTTCCGCGCGCGCCGCACGGCCTTTCTCGATGCGCATGGCCAGGGTGAACTCCTCGTCAGGCGTCAGCAGGGGCACCAGGGACATTTCCTGTAAATAAAGGCTGACAATATCGCTGCTTTCAACACCGGCTCCGTCCACGATCTCGCCTTCGGTCAGAAGCCCCTCATCGAATGGGAGGGAAGGCTCCTCCTCTTCGACCTCAATCACCTCTACACCGCGTTGGCGTAACGCCAGCATGATGACGCTCATGCGCTCGGTTTCGTAAGGCATGATCTGAGACGCCTCTGCCACATCCTCGAGGGTCAGATAACCCTGTACTGCGGCCTTATCCAGCAGGAGGCTCAGTATCTGGCGATAGCGCTGATATTTTTGCGGTGTCATCCGTTTCCCTCCATCACTCGGTGACGCGATTCACTCCAGCAGGCTTTGGAGCGCCGCGAACGGCGAATCTGCTTCGGGGCGGTGTCCACAGTCGGCCTGGTTCAGGTTTTGGCCGCAGACCGGACACAAGCCCCGGCAATCTGGCCGGCAAATCGGGTTGATGGGCACCTCCAGCAAGGCGTATTCTCGCAGGAGAGGCTCAAGGTCTATGTAACCGTCTTCGGGCACCAGGAGGTTCGATTCAGACAGCGAGCGTTGGTCGAAGGCGTAGAGATCGGTCTGTTCCCAGGTGATAGGGTAGATGAAAGTCTCCAGGCAACGTACGCACTCCAGGTCTATGCCGCCGTGGAAATGCCCCTGTAACAGCAGGCCTTGCGGGGTACGATCGAAGTGAGCCACTCCCCCAAAAGCGTGTAGTAAAACATCCTCTCCCAGGGGCATGCGTTCGAAGTCGAACTCAAAATCACGGCTAGTCCCGACAGCCGCGCTGATGAGAAAGCCCACATTGAGGCGGAGAGGATGGCGCAGCATGCTCATAACGATTTCTATACGCAAGTATATTTACATTCTAACCCTTTTCAGAGAAAAAATCAATCAGGAATTTTTTGAGTCTACCTCTCTCTCCTCCCAGGGCTGGAGAAAAAGTATTGTAGAATAGAACCATGCGCATCCTGTACCCTTCCGACTCATTCTCCTGGAACCGCCTGATTGGCGCGCTGCCCGATCCGCACCTGTTGCAAACGTGGGAATGGGCGCAGGTCAAAGCCCGTTACGGCTGGCAACCTGTTCCTCTGGTTTGGGAAGCAAACAACCAGCCCGTTGCGGCGGCAATGGTGTTGAAACGCCCTGTTCCTGCAGGCGGCTTTGGCCGCAAGATGTGTTTGCTCTATGCCCCCAAAGGGCCGATTCTCGATTGGAGCGACTGCGCCTTGCGGCAACGCGTCCTGGACGATTTGCAACGCTTTGCCCGTCAGCAGGGAGCCATTTTTCTCAAGATAGACCCCGACGTTCGCCTGGCCTGGGGAGCGCCCGGCAGTTCTGAAGAAAGGCTGGATTCCCTCGGGCAGGATGTGCGCGCTGACCTTGAACGGCGCGGCTGGCTCTTCTCTCCCGACCAGATCCAGTTCCGCAATACCCTCTGGCTTGACCTCTCCCCTTCCGAAGAAGCGCTGCTGGCACGCATGAAACAAAAGACGCGCTACAACATTCGTCTGGCGGAGCGAAAAGGCGTGCGCGTGCGTTGGGGCACTCAGGCCGATTTCCCTCTGCTCTATCGTCTGTACGCCGAGACGTCCGTGCGCGATGGGTTTGTCATTCGCCAGGCAGACTATTACCGCACAGTGTGGGGAACTTTCCTGCAGACAGTCAACGCAGGGGAGCAGGCCAACGCCGACCGCCCCGGTTGCCTGCCTTTGATTGCTGAAGTGGAAGGTCAGGCGGTGGCCGGCCTGTTCCTTTTCTGGTTCGCCGGCAGGGGCTATTACCTGTATGGTATGTCCAGTGACGCCCACCGCGAAAAAATGCCCAATTACCTTTTACAGTGGGAAGCCATCCGCCTGGCCAGGACGTTGGGCTGCCATACCTACGATTTGTGGGGAGCGCCGGATGAGTTTGTTGAAGACGACCGACTGTGGGGCGTGTTCCGCTTCAAGGAAGGTCTGGGCGGACAGGTGATCCGCACCCTGGGCGCCTGGGATTTCGTCCCTCAAGGCTGGCTTTACCGTCTGTACACTCAGGTTATGCCGGGTATTCTGGATTGGATGCGGGCGCGCGGTCGGGCGCGAGCGCGTCAGCAAGCCGGAGTATAATACATTCATGACGAACTCAACGCCTCCGCCGTACCCGCCCTTGCGCGCCTTCCTGCCCGCCATGCTTACCCTGTGCCTGGTGGGTTGGGGCGGTCTGGCCATCGTGGTTACCCAAACCGAACCGACCGTCTGGCCGCGCTGGTTGTTCTTTGCCTTCCTTTTTCTGGCCCTGAGCGGGAGCGCCTTGCCAGTGACCTGGTTCCTCAATTTGCGTTTTCCCTCTACTCCCCCGCTGAGTCCCACGGTCATCGTTCGGGAGGCTACCTGGGTAGGCGTTTATGGAACAACCCTGGCCTGGCTCCAACTGGGGCGTCTGGTATCGTTAGGGGTAATTCTGGGCCTGGCCGCCGGCCTGATTGCCACCGAATATTTCATCCAGTTGAGAGAACGGTCACGCTGGCGTCCGCCGGCGCCATCAGAAGAGACGCCTCCCGTTCCCCCGCCAGAGGCTCCTGCCCCACCCCCTGGAGCAGTCGGCTGAAGTCGCTCAGCCCCTGGGCGCTCCGGGCCAGACCAGCAACGTTTCTGCCTGGGGGTGAGGAAAAACCTGTACCGGCCAGCGGTAAGTCTCTGACAGCAAATCGGGCCGCAAGACCTGAGCGGGTTTTCCCATGGCCTGCACTTTCCCTGCCCTCAACAGAATCAGACGATCGGCATAGCGCGCGGCTAGATTCAAATCGTGCAGCGCCACCAGTATCGCCAGCTGCTCTTCTCTCGCCAGCGCGCGCACCGTCTCCATGAAACTGACCTGATAGTGCAGGTCGAGGTGCGAGGTCGGTTCATCCAGGAGAAGGATAGGGGTGGCCTGGGCCAGCGCGCGCGCCAGCAAAACGCGCTGCTGTTCGCCGCCGGAGAGTTCGCCGACGCGCCGCTCTCGTAGCGAGAGCGCATCCACTCTGGCCAGTGCCCGCCGGGCAATTTCCTCATCATGCGGTGAAATCTGACCCAGGAAGTTCAGGTAAGGAGTGCGGCCTAACAGGACCGTTTCCCAAACGGTAAAGGCTGGCGGTAAGGACGCGGCCTGGGGCACCACAGCCAGCCAGCGGGCGCGCGCCGTCGGACTCAGGGTCAGCAAGTCAATCCCATTCGTTCGCGCGCTTCCGCTCCGGGCAGGGACAACTCCGCTGACGGCGCGAATTAAGGTGGACTTGCCGGCGCCGTTCGGCCCGATGAGCGCCGCCATCTCGCCCGCCTGCACTTCCAGCGAGACATTATCCAGCGCCAGTCGCGACCCATACTGCACACTCAGATTCTCGATGCGTAACATGATTTTCCTCCTACCAGTATCCCTGATGTCTGGCGCGGCGCAAGACCCACAGGAAGAAAGGCGCGCCCAAAAGCGCGGTCACTATCCCAACGGGAAGTTCCTGAGGCGCCATCAGCCAGCGCGCCAGCACGTCGGCCAGCAACAAGACCGTTGCTCCGCCGATCACGGCCAGTGGCAACAAACGACGATAGTCTGCGCCGATCCAGAGACGCAGCAAATGAGGCACAATGAGACCGACAAAACCGATGACGCCGGAAAAAGCCACCGCCGCGGCGGTCGCCAGCGAAGCCGCCCCAAGGATGACCAGCCTGGCGCGCGTGACCGCCAGCCCCATCTGCTGCGCCTGTTCATCCCCAAATTGAAGCAGATTCAACGCATGGCCGCTGATCAACAACAGGGTTAACCCCACCGCAAGGTAAGGAAGAACGGTCAGGACCGGCTGCCAGCCAGCCTGCGCTGAACCGCCCATCAACCAGCCAATGGCGCGACGTAGTTCGCCGGTCGAGCGCAACATGAGAAACGAGGTCAGGGCGGAGGCGAACGAAGAAACCGCCACCCCGGCCAGAATCAAAGTGGTTGTTGGAAACGTCTTCCCTACCCGCGCCAGCAAACAAACCAGAGTCACCGTCAGCAACGCGCTCAGGAAAGCCATCGCCGGCACAGCCATCAGCCCCCAGAAGGTATAGGGCCAGTGGATGCTCATCGCCAGCACTGCCCCCAGGCCGGCTCCCGAAGCCACGCCGATCAGGTAGGGGTCGGCCAGCGGATTGCGGAACAGACCCTGATACGCCGCGCCGCTGCCGCCCAACGCCGCGCCGGTCAGGGCCGTCAGGGCTGTGCGTGGGGCGCGAATGGCAAAGACGATGACCGCCGCAGTCTGTAACGCTTCGGGGAAGGGACGGCGCGTCAGGCCATAGATCAGAACCTGCCACAAATCGGCGAACGGGATGAATACCGAGCCAACCACCATGGACAGGCCCAAGGCGGTCAGCATCAGGAGCAGCAGCAACAGGATGGGGGGAAGGCGGCGCATAGGCGAATGCAGGATACGAGGAGAAACGAGGCGAGAAGCGAAGCACGAGAAACGGGAAACGGAAAACGAAGGCGGAAAAGGAGAAGGTGGGAAAGGCGTCGCCCGGCGAGAAGTCCGCTGCCCGGCGACCCTTTCCCAACCCTACTGCCGCTATCCTGCCTTACGGGGTGGCCTGGGAGTGTAAGATCTGAAACAGCGCCTCCAATGCATCTACCAGACGCGGGCCTGGTCGGCTGATGAGGGTGTCGTCGAACGGGAAGACCTGACCGTTACGCACTGCCCGCAGGGCATCCCAGCCCGGCCGGGCCGCGACCTTTTCCGGCGTTTCGCCATAGAGCGCATCCCCCAGCAGGATGATGTCGGGGTCGCGCACGAGCAGTTCTTCCAGGCCAATTTGCACCCATTCGCCCGTCAGGTCGCCGGCCACGTTGATGCCACCGGCGCGCGCAATCAGCAGGTCCACGAACGAACCGGGGCCGGCGGTCCAGGGTTTGGCAGGCTCGGTGGCGTCCAGTTCGTAGTATACACGCGGCCTGGTCTCTATGCCAGCCACCTGTGCATCCACCGCCGCGACGCGCTCCTGCAGGCGGGCGACGAGCGTCTGGGCTTCGGCCTCGTGACCCGTCAGGCGGGCTACCGTTTCCAGATTGGCGTACATTTCTTCCAGGGTATGCGGGTTGGGTAAGAGATAGACCGTCAGCCCCAGCCCTTCCAGTTCGGCGACCAGTTCGGGCGGCGTGATTTCTGCCGCCAGCACCAGATCGGGTTCAAGGGCAACGATGGCCTCACGACTGAAGCCGCTCCAGCCGCCGACCGTCGGCAAATTGCTGGCCTCCGCCGGGTAATCGGAAGCCTCGTCACGTCCGACCACCTGAGCGCCGGCGCCAACGGCGAACAAAATCTCTGTATTGGAAGGCGCCAGCGAGACGACGCGCTGGGCCGGCGCACGCAACGTCACCGTTCGCTTCAGGCCGTCGGTCAGCGTAATGGAAGACGGCGCGGCGGTCGGGGTCAGCGTCGCCGTCGGCGTGCTCACCGGAGTCGAGGTCGGCGCAGGCGCGTTTTGACCGCTGCAGCCCACCAGTACCGCCAGTACCAACAGGGCAAACAATGCTTTGCGCATCATGGTTTCCATCTCCAAACGAAAGATTTTTGCTCCTTGCAGAGCACGGCGAAAGACTCGCCAGGCGAGAAAACGAAAACCCCTGTCTGACGTGACAGGGGAGGCTGGAGAGGCAATCCAACAGGCCGTTTCTCCACCTCCTTTCCACGAGAGTGTGGGAGAACCGACCAGGGCGGGCGACCTGACTCGGGCTGTCGGAGCGTCATCAGCCGCCGTGCGTTCCACTGGCAGCACGACCAGCCTGACGATTCGACTACCCTTACAGTTGCGGGACAGTGCCGGACTTTCACCGGCTTCGCCTTTCAGCCTTCCCATCCGGGGGTAGAGGCACCCTGGCCGCTATGCAATTGTTGCCGTAGGATACAGGCAGACTTTATTCTATGCACGAACAAGGCAGATGTCAAGGTGATCATAAGATGGCCTTTTCAACCCTGGCGCGCATGCGCGCCACCGACGCCCCCTCCATGCCGTAAAGCGGGTAAAATCATCTGGGATAGCGGCAGCCGCGTCGCGACAGTTTCGCTGGCGCTGTGTGCAAGGCCGTCAGCCGGTGGAAGGGATAGAACAAGAGCGTTTGGTTGGATAGTCCGCAGAACCTGTAACGACAGGAAGCAAAACGAGTACAATAAGGTCAGAGACGCCCGCCGGAGAGATCGCCGATGAAGACCATCTTCAAAACCTACCTCGATTCGCTCTTTGCCCTCGCCCAGGCGCAGGGACGCGCCATCCAGGTTACCGTGCTGCCCAAGCCGACCGAAGCCGGCAACCCCGATTTCCGCGTTTGGGACGGCTCGCATCAGGTCATCGGCTATATCGAGGCCAAGGCCCCCGGCGCGAAGCTCGACCAGGTGGAGACCTCCGAGCAACTCCAGCGCTATCTGCACACCTTCCCCAACGTCATCCTGACCGATTTCTACGAATTCCGCCTCTACCGCGACGGCGTGTTGCTGGAGCGCGCCCGGCTGGCTACGCCGTTTCCCATATACGGGGCTATGGGGTTCGTGGGCCAGACCGTGAAGCCGAAGCCGACCGTTCAGCAGATGGATGCGTTGACGCACCTCTTCGACACGTTTTTCTCGTTCGCCCTGCCGCCTTCCTTCACTGCCGAAGACCTGGCCCGTGACCTGGCGCGGCGCACGCGCTTCATGCGCGATGAAGTCATCCGCCTGCAGCAGCAAATTGATGCGCTCTACCCCCGGGTGGAAGGCCAGACGCTGTAGGACAGGTTTGGACCTGGCCTGTCTGACCACCTTCGCAGATGGTTGCTCTTCATCGGGCATGTCGAGCCTGCGGCAGAATCTTCTCTATATCCTGTTATAATTGTCTATGAAATAACGATGTCTCGACGTAAATCACGTGCATCCAAAGCCGCCCCGGCGCAGTCAGGCTATCACGACTGGATTCGGGAAGCGGATGAATTCCTGGCCCGCGAAGGAGCGCAACCTCGCCCTGATAACTGGCAGCAACTCGCCCTGGACTGGTTCCCCTCGAACGAAGCCGAGCGCGAGGCGCTGGCGCGCTATATCGCCAGATACGAGGAAAAACTGGGGGTGACCTGGGCGCGAGACCTGCTGCGTCTGGAGGTTTTCTTTCGCGCCCATGACACACTCGCCGTCGTCACGCACTACAAACGTGCTCTGCGCGCCTACCCGCCCTGCGCAGTGGTCGAAGTATGGCTGGGAGCCCATCTCTTGCGTTATTCCGGCGAGCTCTGGTTAGCGTGGGAGATGTACCTCAACGCAGCGAGAGAACTGCCCACCTTTGCCAGGCCTTTCTACGAACTGGGATTTATCCACCACCTGCTGGGTGATTTTGCCGGCGCGTTGGAATACTTTGATCAGGCCGCGGCGCGAGTGACGGATGAGGACCGCGAACTGGCGGCCCGCGTCTTTTACAATCGCGGCGCAACGCGTTTTTTGTTGACCGCCGACAGGCAGGCTGCCATCGCCGATATAAAAGAAGCGCTGCGCTACAAGCCCGATTACGCCCAGGCCAAAGATGCGTTGCGCGCTCTCAAACTCAACCCAAGGTGGGTGCCATGGTAGATAGTCAGCCAGTATTGCGACTACGGATGCTCTGGCTCCCGACCCGCGCCTCTGCTGAGCGCCTGGAGACAATGCAGATTGAATTCTCGCTCAATCAGCGCGGGCAGGGCGAGATGAGCATGGCCGAAATCGCCTGGGCGACCGGCAATATCCAACAAGCGCTGGCAGAACTGCCGCCCATCGTCCCGGCAAAAGTACGCCGAAAGGTCGAACGTCTTCTTCAGTCCTGGCCGCAAGGGCGCTACACGTCAGCCTACCAGCGCAGCGGAGGCATTCTCAACCTGTTCACGCCGCCCTGGGGCGAGGCGCAGGATGAAATATGGCATAAGATGCTCGCTGAATGGCGCGCTCAAACTTTCCCTGACGAACAGGCGCGACGCGCCGCGTTGGCAGAACTGGAACAGCGCTGGAACAACACGCCTCATCCCTTTTTCGCCGGGTTGACGCCTGCTCAGGTGATGGTAGGCGGCGGTGAGCAAGAAGCCAAACTGGCCACCGAATTTCTCGACCTGCTGAGCCGACGCTTTAGCAAAACGCAATTCGAGAGCGAAGGAGATATGCTCGTCAAAACGCTGATACTGCTGCGCGGCTGGCAGGTAGAGGCGCGGGTCAAAGGGCGAACGCCGCAGCAGATCATCCTGGCAGAACGCACCGAATTGTTGAACCGCCGCGCTCGCCTTTTGGCCAAAAAGAGTCAATGAGGGTGGCGGTAAAATTCCTGATTACCTGCCCGCTGTCATTGCGAGGCGGCGATAGGACCACACTGAGGCTCGCCCGAGACGCCGCCGAAGCAATCCCCTCGCAAGTCTAAGGTAAGCAATCTCCCAGTTACCAGGGGGATTGCTTCGGGCAAAGAACGCCCTCGCAATGACAAATATGCCGAAATATAACATTGTCGAGGTAATTACAATGAGAGAAAGTATGCTTCCCCAATTCCATCTTTCCGAAGAAAACATCCGCGCCCGCGCCACGGCGGCCTCCTGGCAGCGCGGGGTCAATTACTTCGAGAGCGGCGCTGTCTTCGACGCTGTGTGGCGCGAAGGGACGTTCACTGCACAGGTCGAGGGCAGCGCGCCAGAGCCGTATCGCGTTCGCGTGCGCCTGGACGAGCAGGGCAACATCCAGGAAGCGTTCTGTTCCTGCCCGTATGAGGGCAGCGGCGATTGCAAACACATCGTCGCCGCCCTGCTGTTTTTCCTGCGCCGCCCCGAAGAAGTGAGCGCCCGTCCCTCCCTGCGCACCCTTCTGGAAAGTCAAACCCGCGACCAGTTGCTTGCTTTGCTGCACTTCCTGGCCGAGCAACATCCTGAAATTATCGAGACCATCGAGGATTTCGCGGCTCCTCCTGGCGCGGAGGAAAAGCCTCCCGTTGCGGTGGATGTGAATCGCGTGCAGGCGCAAATCAAAGCAAAAGTGCGGGAAATCGGCCGCTATGCTTACGATGCCTACGCGCGCGCCGACGACGACTGGCCGCGCGTTTCCGAGGCATTGGACCCGGCCATCGAACAGGCGCGCGCCCTGCTCGACCAGGGAGAACCGCGTTCCGCCTTACTTCTCCTGGAAGCCGCCACCCTGGCGTGGATCGAGGGCTGCCATCGCCTCGATCAGAATTTCCTTGAAGACAGCGAGGACATGGAAGAGGAAAATCTGTCGGCCTTCGCCGAAATCTGGAGCGAAGCCCTGCTGAGCGCCGACCTTTCTGCCGAAGAACGCCGCGACTGGGAACGGAAACTGACATCCTGGAAGCAAACCATGATTGGAGGAAGCGTGCTGGAGATGCCCCTGACCGCCGTCCGCCAGGGCTGGGGCTACCCGCCGCTGGTCGCTGCCATGCAGGGGAACTTCGATGAGCGCGGCGCCTGGGAAGGGGAATCGCCCGACTTTGCCGATGACCTGGCACAGGTCCGCCTGCGCATTCTCAAAGCGCGCGGCCGTTACGAAGAAGCCATCCATCTTGCCGAAGCCGAAGGACAAATTTTCACCTATCTGCAACTCCTGGTTGAGGCGGGAAGAAGCGAGCAAGCAGCGCAGGAAGCCCGCGAGATGTTGCAAGACCCCCAGGAAGTTCTTGCCCTGTCCAAAATTCTGCTGGAGCGCGGAGAAACCGACCTCAGTTTCGACCTGGCCGCTCATGGCCTGAACGTGGGTGAGTCGTACAAGCGGGCCGCCCTCGCCGAATGGCTGCGCGATCAGGCGCAAGGTCAGGGGCGAAGCGACCTGGCGCAGCAGGCAGCCTGGCAGGCGCTCGACGCCCATCCCACGCTGGAAAACTACCGCTGGCTGAAGTCGCATCTGGCCACAGAATGGGAAACTGCCCGGCCCCAGGCCATGAAAATCCTCGCCGAACGTTCTTCTCGCTATGAAGGCGAAATCATCGAAATCTACCTGCTGGAAAAAATGTACCCCGAGGCCATGGCGCTGGTGGAGAAAAATTCGTGGTCGAGCAAATTGGAGAAAGTCATCCAGGCCGTCCGCCTCGAGTTCCCGGATTGGGCTTTTCATCAGTGCTATCAGCGGGCGGCGCAAATCATGGATAGCGCCCAGTCCTCTTACTACGATGCGGCAGTGGACTGGCTGCGCGAGGGGCGCGACATCCTGCTCCAGGCCGGTCAGTCGGCGCGCTGGCAAAGCGTCCTGGCTGAACTGTTGCAAAGACACGAGCGCAAATATAAACTGCGCCCGATGCTCGAAAAACTTCGCGTATGAGCGCTTGAGAACGAGATTTGTAACTACTCAGCCATGTCGTTGCGACCCGTTTTTTGGCGAAGCAATCTCCCGTTTGTCAGGATAAATTGACCGCCTGGGGATTGCTTCGTCGCAAAAGACGTTCCTCGCAATGACACGCACAACGGTTTTGATGCAGGACTGAGTAGTTACCAAATTTTTGCTGAGGGAAAGTTTTATGTACCTCCTCACCCGTCAAAACGTTGACCCCAACCAGTTTCGTTTTTACCTGGACTGGCGCGAACAAGAAAAAGGCAAGACCCTCTACCAGCAAGCGCAAGCCAAAGTAACTGAATTCACCGGTGAAAGCGCCGTTTGTGAAGTCAGCGAGAAGAAGCAGACCTTTACCGTCAAAATCCAGGTTTCCCGAAATCAGATTCTTTTCGGCTGCACCTGCCAGGCGGATAATTCCAACCCGCATTTTTGCCGCCACGAACTGGCCGCGACCTACGCTTTGCGCGATTACCTGCAAAGCGTAGCCGAAAAAAACTGGCGATATAAGCTGGAGTTGACCCTGACCAGCGCCCCAACGCCGCCCGCCCCCAAAAAATCACAACCCCCACAGACCTTCCTACCGGGCCTGATATTGATTGGACTGGAAACCAACAAACAGAGCAACAACCCCTTTTTCTACGCGCGCCTGCACCCCTATTTCCTTACCGCGCAAATATGGGCGCCATTGCATGAACTGGGTGACCATCCGCTCCCTCAGGAAATCTTCGACCTGCTAACCGGCAATAAGGACTGGCAGCCTCTGGTTCAACCCTACCTGAGCGGCGCGCCAATCGAGCCGCTCAACCTGAGCTTCGAGGGCAAAGAACTGCTCAATCTGACAATTAACAGCAACTACAGTTATCAACAATATCGGCAAATCTCATCGTATTATTCTAACGTTTATCTGCCTGTGATTCCTTTCGAGCGTCTGCCGCTGCTGGCGCACCTCAACCTGCCCCTCTTTCTGGAGCAAAACAACCGCTTCAGTTCCCTGCTGCGGGTTGCGTCTCAGCCAGTCCCCTTGCAGGCAGTCCTGATTGAAGAAGGTGACCATCTGGAATTACAGGCGGGCTTGCAATTGGATGGTCAGGCCTACACCATAAAGGGAGGAAAACTCCAAATTTTTTCCGAAATTTCCCCGATGTGGGCGCTGGCCGGAGAAACGCTGGTACAAATCGAAAACCCCGAGGCGTTGCCTTTGCTCTCCATCTTCCCGCTCAAAATCCCGCGCAGCGAGGCTGAAACCTTCCGCGAGCGCTATTTTAGCCGCCTCGGTAACTATCTCCCGATTGTGGGCGAGACGGTGAAGTGGGAAATCATTCAGCAAAAGCCCATCCCCCGCCTGTACCTCTCCAAAAAAGGAGACGCACCGCTCGAAGCCGAAATGCGCTTCGCTTATGGGGAATACGAATTCGTCTCGCAGGGGTACAAAATCCTGGCGGAGGAAATCATCCAACACCCCGGCCAGTGGGGCGGAATCAAAGTCCTGCGCGATGTCGAGGAGGAACTGCGCTGCTACAACCTGCTGACCGACGCCCGTTACGGCCTCAAGCGCGCCGGAGCCGACCGCCCCGGCACCTTCCAGATTCGCGCCCGCACGCACCCCTATGACTTCCTGACGAAGTGCATCCCGGCCCTCACCGAAGCCGGTTTTGAGATTTTCGGCGAAAAAGACATTGCCAAAATCAACCGCAACAAGCCGGTGCTCAGCCTCAACATCTCCAGCGGCATAGACTGGTTCGACGTGCAGGCGGTAGCGCAATACGGCGACCAGCAGGTCAGCCTGAACGAAATCCGCCGCGCCCTCAAACGCGGTGAGCGCTACATCAAACTGGCCGATGGCTCCATCGGGCAAATCCCCGAAGAGTGGCTGGAACGCTACCGGCACCTCTTCAACCTGGCGCAAGAGACCGAAGACGGGCTGCGCGTCAGTGACCTGCAACTCTCCCTGCTCGATGAACTGCTGGCCGATGCCGAAACCCAGAACATCGCCCCGGAGTTTCACGCCCGGCGCGAGCGGCTGAAATCCTTCGAGCGCATCGTCGAACAGCCCCTGCCGCAGGGCTTGCGCGGCGAACTGCGCCCCTACCAAAAGAGCGGCTACGACTGGCTGCACTTCCTGCGCGAATATGGCTTCGGCGGCATCCTGGCCGATGATATGGGGCTGGGCAAGACCGTGCAGGCGTTGGTTTTCCTGCTCTCGCTTAAAGAACGCGGCGAACTTCCCCGCCCGGCTCTGCTCGTCGTCCCCAAGAGCCTGCTGGTGAACTGGCAGCGCGAAGCCGAACGCTTCACCCCCGACCTGCGCCTGCTGCAATTCACCGGGCAGGGTCGCAAAAAAGAGCCGGCGCATTTTGAGGAATACGACGTAATCATCACCACCTACGGCACGATGCTGCGCGACATCGAATTCCTGCGCGACTATCGCTTCTCTTACGTCATCCTCGATGAATCGCAAGCCATCAAGAATCCGCTGGCCCAGAGTAGCAAAGCCGCCCGCCTGCTGCAGGCCGACCATCGGCTGTGTCTCACCGGCACGCCGGTGGAGAACAACGTCTATGAGTTATGGTCGCAATTTGCTTTCCTCAACCCCGGATTGCTCGGCAATCTGGATACCTTCAAAAGCGAATTCGGTTCGGCCATCGAACGGCGCGACCAGGCCTCGCAAACCACCCTGCAGACCCTGCGGCGGCTGGTTTACCCCTTCATCCTGCGCCGCACCAAAGAGCAAGTCGCCCCCGAACTCCCGCCGCGCACTGAGCGCATCATCTACACCGACCTGGAGCCGGCGCAGCGTAAACTCTATCAGCAAACCCGCGATTACTATCGCGGCCTGTTGATGGGCCTGCTCGAAGAGAGCGAGGACATCAACGACGTGCGCTTCAAAATCCTGGAGGGCCTGCTGCGCCTGCGCCAGGTGTGCATTCATCCCCGCCTGGTGGACCCAACCTATCGCGGCGAATCGGCCAAGTTCGAGATTTTGCTCGAAACGCTCGAAACGCTGCAATCCGAAGGCCACAAGGCGCTGATTTTCTCGCAATTCGTCCAGACCCTCAGCCTGCTGCGCGCCGAAATGGACGCGCGCGGCATCCCTTACGCCTACCTGGACGGCAAGACAAAAAACCGCCAGCAACAAGTGGACCGCTTCCAGAACGACCCCAATCTGCCCTTCTTCCTCATCAGCCTCAAAGCGGGCGGCGTGGGCCTCAACCTGACCGCTGCCGACTACGTCCTGCACATTGACCCGTGGTGGAATCCCGCCGTGGAAATGCAGGCCGCCGACCGCGCCCATCGCATCGGGCAAGACAAGCCGGTTTTCATCTACAAATTCATCGCCCGCGAGACGGTCGAAGAGAAGATCATGCTCCTCCAGGAGCGCAAGCGCGAACTGGTGGAGCAATTGATCTCCTCCGAAGGCGGCATCTTCAAATCGCTCACCAAAGAGGATGTGCAGGTGCTGTTCTCGTAGCACCCATGCAGCGACCAGGGGGCGGAGCGGCCATCCAGCAGATTCGTAGAGTGGTCGGCCCTGCGGTGTTACTCTTCTGCGGGGAATGCGGTGCTGGACGCGATCGGAAAGTGTAGAGGGCGATAGTAGGACGGAAGTAATTCCGTCCTACCAGCCGAAGAAAGTGTGGAGGGCGATAGTCGGGAGTCGAATAGACAAATAGTCGAATAGTGGGCAGTGAGCAGTGGTTAGTGTTCGGTCATCAGTGAGCAGGGTTCAGTGTGACGAAAGGAAAGTAAAAACGCAACTCGATTTATCATTGGGTTATAATTTGAAGAGAATTTGGAGGCTGTCATGACTTTACTGGAGCAGATCGAGGAGCAATTGCGCGCCTTGCCGCCTGAGAAACAGAGCGAAGTGCTGGATTTCATCGCCTTTCTGCAACAGCGAACAAAAGCGGCGCAGAACGCAAAACCGCGCTCGCTGAAAGCGCACCCCGCCTTCGGTTCGTGGAAACAGCGCGGCATTGACGCGGTGCGCTACCAGCAGAACCTGCGAGCGGAGTGGGGGGTGTAATGATTGCGGTGTTCGATACGAACATCGTGATTGACGCGCTCAATGGCGTGGAAACGGCAGATGCCGAATACAGCCGCTATGAGCGCGTTTTGATTAGCCGCGTCACATGGATGGAGGTATTGGTCGGGGCGGCGGAAGACGATGCCGAAGTGAGAGATTTTCTTAATACGCATTTCGAGATTGTGCCGCTCGACCTGGCGGTGGCAGAAAAAGCCGTCGAGATACGTCGCGCTTATCGCATTCGCCTGCCGGATGCCGTGATTTGGGCGACGGCGCAAGTCAATGATGCTGTGCTGGTGACGCGCAACACAAAGGATTTCGACCCCGCCTGGGAAGGGATTCGCGTGCCTTACACGCTATAGTTCGCCAGATGGGGACAAAGCGAAGAGAAGCAGGCAGGAGTTGAATAGGCGGCAGGAAACAGAGAGCAGTGATCAGTTATCTGTAATGAGCAGTGAAGGCTGACGCATAAAAAGCGCCCGCGGCGGGGAGAATCTCCCAGGCCGCGGGCTTATTCAATATTCGCCCGGCTCAGGCGAGTCGCGGGCAGGGGTCGGCCCAGCCATCATCCAAAAGCCTCGGCAGGGCAGGTCGCCCCACCCTGCATTTCCGGCATTGTCTCAAGGATGATGTAGAGCGAACCAAACGAAAACCGATGTTGTTGTTGAAGTTGTCGGGTTCGTTCCTGTTGCGGTAGGCGCAACGGGCGTTGTTCCGATTGTTGTTCCACGCGCCGCCGCGCACCTGAGGGCCGCCCCATCACCACGCACCTTACGGCGCGGTAGTGACTGTCTTTTGCCAACCACCCAAGAGTCTACCCAGTTCAGCCACCATGGCCGAAACGTGGCGATACTGACCGGCGGTCAGCCAGCCCCATTTCTCGCATAGGCGCAGATACAGGCGCACCTTGCGCAACTCCACATCGGCGGCGCCCAACAGTTCGGCGCGCCGGGCGGCCCGCCGGAAGTTGGCCTCGATGAGCAGCTCCTGGAAATTCAGCGCCGCATTTTGCAAACGCTGGGTGACGACAAAACGCTGACTGCGCGGAAAGCGCTCGGCTACCGGAATCAGCCAGGTGATGAAATCGTACGTACGGGTGAAAATGACCATTTCTTCAGACATAGAGCAATCCTACCTCCGCCAACAACTTCTCTCGCAAATGGAAGGTGTTACCATAGCGTGCATGATTCAGCCAGCCCTGCACCGAGGCGCGCAAACGCGCCTGGGGAACGCAATCTCGCAGCAGCCGCCAAATTTTGCGCCGAAAAGCATAGCCTTTGCGCGCCTTGAGACGGCGATGGGTGGGAAAGACGATGAAACCCAAAAAGGGAATGCCCTGCGTTACCGGACGGGGATGCGCCGCGCCACGATGCAGGGTCAGCCGCAAGCGGGCCAGACGTTCGAGAATGGCGTTTCGCCAATCCATCAGTTGCTGCTTGTCGTTCCCAAAGAGCAAAAAATCATCCACATAGCGCAGATAGGCCGCGCAGCCCAACTCGCGGCGCACGAAATGGTCGAAGGGATTGAGATAGCAGTTTGCCCACCATTGCGAAGTCAGGTTGCCGATGGGCAAGCCGCGCGGGCGGCTGATGGCAAACAAATCGTCGCCGGGAAAATACACCATCGTGTACTCTTCCGCCAACACGCCGCGCCCGCTGGCCAGGATGCGCTCGACCAGCCACATCACGCTCTCGTCGGGGAGCATTTTACACAGCGTCTCGGTCAGGATGGCATGGTCAATGGAGGGGAAAAACTGGACGACATCACAGGGCAAAACATAGCGGAAGCGGCGCGCATAGTCCTGGCAGGCGTCCAGAGCGCGGTGCGTGCCTTTGCCGACGCGATTGGCGAAACTATTGGCAATGAACAGCCGCTCGAAATACGGCGTGGTGACACGGCACAACGCATGATGCACCACCCGGTCGCGGAACGGCGCGGCAGAAATCAGACGCTTCTTGGGTTCGTGGATGTAGAACGAATGATACGCCCCCGGCTGCCAGGTTTGCTGGCGCAATTCGCTTTCCAAAGCCAGCAACTGGTCGGCCAGGTCGAATTCGAAGGCGGCGGTGGCCGAGCGCCCGCGCTTGCCGCGGGCGGCTTTGTCATAGGCCAGGCGCAGGGTCTCCCATTCACACAATTGCTCTTGAAGCGTCATAGACGACAAAACCTCCCAAAAATTTTTTAACGCGGCCCGCCTTACGGCGGGGGAGGGGGAGTCAGAGATTCAGAGTGCAGAGATTCAGAGTTCAGAGAGGGGGATGATGGAGAGCGAACCAAACGAAAACCGA
>Ga0315298_1000870_pt1 | contig 57813 bp, 51 predicted proteins | sample WHS_1_MG_FD_203077 | JGI IMG/M metagenome (GOLD analysis project Ga0315298, IMG submission 203077) | Extremophilic microbial mat communities from Washburn Hot Springs, YNP, Wyoming, USA - WHS_1_MG | ecosystem: Environmental > Aquatic > Thermal springs > Hot (42-90C) | place: USA: Wyoming... | reverse complement strand
AGGCCCGCCGTACGAACTCTTCTCTTCTTGTTTCCATCCTCATGCTTGTAGGAAGAAAAACCTCCCTTGAATTTTCCTCTCACGCCCCGCGGCAAGGCAATTCACCAGATCCAAACCGCTTCCCCCCTCCTTTCAGGGGTCTTGAAGAAGGGAACGAAGGGCCGACAGGCGATTTCTTCTCTTCTTCGCCACCAGCCTGAAGGCAATGGGGACGTCTGCCATCAACGCCTTAGACTGCTCCGCAGCCTCCGTATAGAACTTGACGATCTTTTCCTCCATGTCGATCGCCTGTCTTATCAGTTCCGTCTCATCCATCTCCGGAGCAATTTCCGTTTTCAGCCCGTATCCTTCGGAATCGAGATGAAAGGCAAAGCAACCTTCCAAGGCGTCTGTGATCACACCGTAGTAGGCCCGCTCGATCTGGGCCAGGTAGTCACGGTTCTCCCTGACAAAGGCGGCGAAGAGCTCCTTACTCTTGGGCAATCGCTCCGAAAGGGCTTCGTAGAAGCGCGAAGACTCGTTCTCGAGGACTTTGGCAAGACCCATCACTCCGGAACAGGTATTGACGATCATCGTACGAGATCCTCCTTCCAATCCCCCTGATGTTGCCATCCATTCGCCTCACCTCGCTGAACTTCCCTCTTGGTGAAGCCTATGATAGCCGTGCCCATGTCAAGAAGACCCCCTTGACAAGGCCTCCAGGGCATCCTCTCCAGGGCTTCCTGATGCCACGAACGGCATTAGAACCATCTCTGGATCACCACTTTGCTTTCCGTAAAGAATCGAATCGCATCGCGGCCCTGGCCGTGCAAAACCCCATAGAAGGAGTCCTTCATACCACTGAAGGGGAAGAAGGCCATGGGCGCCACGATCCCGATATTGATGCCGATGTTTCCACATTCGACCCTATATTGGAACTCCCTCGCGTATTTCCCGTTGGAGGTGAAGATGGAAGCGGCGTTGCCGTAGTTGCTTTGGTTCATCCACGAGATCGCTTCGTCCAAGGTCTTTGCCCTCATCACGTTGGCCACCGGTCCGAAGATCTCCTCTCGGGCGATGGTCATCTCGGGCGTCACGTTCTCAAAGATCGAGGGGTTGATGAAGCATGTATCCGGGTAGTGGCCTATGATTGCAGGTTTTCTTCCATCGAGGATCAGCTTCGCCTTTTCCTGGATTCCAATTTCGATGTATTTCAGCACCCGCTCCTTACCATCGACGGACTGCATCGGGCCGACCTGGATTGTATCGTCCAATCCATAACCCACCCTGATTTTGGAGGTCGCTTCGACAAAGCGGTTCAGAAATGTCTTATAAAACGGGTCGTCCTCGCCCACGATGACCAGGTTGGCTCCCGAAAGGCATCGCTGACCTGTATTGCCGAAAAAGGAGGTCAACAGGGCGGCGATTGTCGCTTCAATTTCCGCATCGGGCATGACGACCAAGAAATTCTTGGCGCTCGCCTGGACGATGACACGCTTGCAGGTCTCTCCGCATTTTCTGTACACCTCTTTCCCGATCGACGTGGTTCCCACAAAGGTGACCCCTTTGATCGCCGGGTGTTCCATCAGGATTTGGGCGACCTCCGCGCCTCCGTGAATGACATTGTAAACCCCTGGAGGAAAGCCTGCCTCCTCGACCAGCTCGGCCAGCATCACCTGACTGATGGGATCCCTGGGAGAGGGTTTCACGATGAAGGTGTTTCCGGTCGCGAGGGCGAAGGGCGAGTACCAGAGGGGCACCATGAAGGGGAAGTTGAATGGGGCGAGATTGACAAAGACGCCAAGGGGTTGATAGATTGCATATTCATCGATGCCAGCGGCCACGTCCTCCAAGTTATAGCCCATCATGAGGGAGGGAATACCGGTTGCCACCTCGACCATTTCGATGCCCCGCCTCGTCTCGCCCCTCGATTCGTCGATCGTCTTCCCATGCTCCATCGTCTGGATTCGACTGAGGCGCTCGAAATTCGTTTCGAGAAGCTCCTTCAGACGAAAGAGACAGCGGGCACGGGATAAGGGTGGGGTCCGGCGCCACTGGGCGAAGGCCTCCTTCGCGGCTTCAACGGCCGAAAGGACCTCGTCCCTCGTTGACATAGGAACGGTCGCCAGGAGTTTCTGGGTTGCGGGGTTCTTGACCTCCCATCGCTGCTTCGATTTGGATTCCACCCACTCGCCATTCACATAATTCTTCAGCTCCAAGACCTGCTTGATCGGTTCCTCCAGGATCGCCATCGTCAGTTCCTCCCTTTTTCGGATTTTTTTTCAATCGCAGGTTCCACAAACCGGATGCACAGAAGCTCCGACATCTCACAAAGCGTCGAGGCCGTTTCGAGAACACTTTAGGCTATGAGTAGATTTTTTTTTGCCATAAGTCAAGCGAATAGGCTTCCTCCTTTGGCCTCTCGCCTTCAACCTCTCGCCCTGAGCGTCCGTGGGTTATTCCTTGCCCTACGAAACCACGGTAACCTTTCCCAGCGCCCCGTAACCTTCACGGGAGGATTTTCTCAGAGTTTCCAAGGCCCTACCGGCGAGCCCTCGATTCCTTGACGGGGGGGGGTAAAATAAGTTACCGTAATAACCTCTGAAGTTGATTCAGTAATCCTTTCGACCTCACATCGCTTTTGTAGAATTTCGACCACGAGGGAGAGGGCTTTTGAGGCCCCCTCCCTGTTGTCATCATGGAGCAAACCTGGGATGGACGAACCAACCGAACTGATGCAGCAAAGAATCCGCAAGATCGAAGCCCTCCGGGCAGAGGGAACCGATCCTTTTCCGAACACTTTTCGAGTCTCCCAAACTTCTCGCGAAATTCAGGAGAGCTTTGGCACGAAGTCCGACGAAGAGCTCAAGGCCTCCGCAACGATCGTTTCCATTGCGGGAAGGGTCATGGCAATACGCGATTTTGGCAAGGCGGGCTTCCTTCAGATCCAGGATCGAAAGGGGAGGATTCAGGCTTACGTCAGAAAGGATGGCGTAGGGGAGAAGGCCTTTCAACAGTTCAAGGCCTTGGATGTGGGCGATTTTGTCGGTGTAAGCGGAACGATCTTTCGAACCAGAACCGGTGAGCTCACGGTCGACGCCCAAGGTTTCCGACCGTTGGTGAAGTGCCTTCGGCCTCTGCCTGAAAAGTGGCACGGCCTGACCGATGTGGAGATTCGTTATCGACACCGCCACCTCGACCTCATCGCCAACCCAAAGGTCAAGGAGATTTTCCTCACCCGGATTCGATCCATCCAGATCATCCGCAAGTACTTCACAGAGCGGGATTTCCTTGAGGTAGAAACTCCCATGCTTCACCCCATTCCCGGAGGTGCGACCGCCAAACCCTTCAAGACCTTCCACAATGCTCTCGGTATGGAGCTTTACCTGAGGGTGGCGCCCGAGCTCTACCTCAAGCGACTCGTGATCGGGGGGCTCGAACGGGTGTTCGAAATCAACCGCTGTTTCCGTAACGAAGGCATCTCCACCCAGCATAATCCCGAATTCACCATGCTGGAGTTCTACCAGAGCTATGCGACCTATGAGGACCTCATGGTGATGACCGAGGAGCTTCTCTCCTCTATGGTCCAAGAAATCCGGGGAAGCCTTTCCCTCACCTATCAAGGCAAGACGATCGAGTTCACGCCTCCCTGGAGGCGGATCCGTTTCAAGGATTCCCTTCTCGAATACGGGAAGCTTGATCCTGCTGTTCTCACCGATCCGCTCAAGGCGATCGAGGTCGCCCGAGGCCTCGGCTTGGAACTCAAGAAGGGCACCTCTCACGGTCGCGTCCTGATGGATCTCTTTGAAGAGGTGGTGGAACCGAAGCTCGTTCAACCCACCTTCGTCACGCACTATCCTACAGCGGTTTCTCCTCTGTCTCGCCGTAACGGAGAGGATCCCGATCTGGTGGACCGCTTTGAGCTTTTCATCGTGGGCCGCGAGATCGCCAATGGATTTTCCGAGCTGAACGATCCCATCGATCAACGGGAGCGTTTTCTTCAGCAGTTCAAGGAAAGGGGCGAGGAGGCGGATCTCTTCCTTCGAGTCGACGAGGATTTCTTGCGGGCCCTCGAAGCAGGCATGCCTCCCACGGCGGGTGAGGGGATTGGCATCGATCGCTGGGTCATGCTCTTGACCGATTCGGCCTCCATCCGAGAGGTCATCTTCTTCCCCCTTCTCCGGATGGAGCGGTAGCCAAGAGCGGGGGAAAGGATCCCTTGAGGCAAACCCACGGGACAAAGACATGCTGTTCGAGAGACAGAAAATTTTGGCTCAGGTGGGGCAATCTTTCAGGAAGAAAGCACGTTTGGGTTCTTATGCGATATGAGTGGTTCATCGGTCTGAGGTATCTCAAAGCCAAGCGAAAACAGACCTTCATCTCCATCATCACCTTCATTTCAATCTTCGGGGTTGCCTTAGGCGTCTGGGCCCTCATCGTCGTCATTTCCGTGATGAGTGGATTTGAAAGCACCCTGAAAGAGAAGATCTTAGGCACCCAAGCCCATCTTGTCATCCTGAAGGCCTCTCAGGAGGGATTTGAACACCATGAGGAGGTTGTGGAAAAGGCTGAGTCGGTTCCGGGTGTCCTGGCAGCAGCCCCTTTCATCTTCAGCCAGGTCATGCTCTCCTCTGAGTCGGCGGTCTCGGGTGTGGCCCTTAAAGGGATCGATCCTGACCAGGAGACCCGGGTCACCGATCTTGGCCGGAACATGAAAAGGGGAAGCCTGCTCTCCTTGAAGAAGACGGAAGAGCAAGAGGTGCCCGCGATCATCCTCGGCTCGGAGTTGGCCAAACACCTCCGCGTCAATGTGGGGGATCCCATCCAGGTCATCTCGCCCCTCGGCACGGTAACGCCCATGGGGATGATGCCGAAGATGAAGCGTTTCGTCGTGGGCGGGCTCTTTCACTCGGGCATGTACGAGTTCGACAATACGATCGCCTACATCTCCCTCCAGAGCGCTCAGCGGTTCTTCGGCATGGGTTCCCAGATCACGGGTGTGGAAGTCAGGGTTTCCGATATCTACAAAGTGAAGGAGATCGGGAGGGAGATCCGGAAGAGGATCGGCTTTTCCTTCTGGACCAAGGACTGGATGGAAATGAACCGAAATCTCTTCTCCGCTCTCAAACTCGAGAAGATCGCTATGTTCATTATTCTCGTGCTCATTGTCCTTGTGGCCGCTTTCAACATCATTTCCACCTTGATCATGGTCGTCATGGAAAAGCACAAGGACATCGCCATTCTGAAATCGATGGGAGCCACCTCCCAGGGCATTCTAAAGATCTTTGTGATCGAAGGCTTGGTGATCGGGGTCGTGGGAACCCTCTTAGGAGCCATGGTGGGCCTGATCACCGCCCTCAACCTCGAGAAGGTGACCGCTTTTGTGGAGAATCTCTTTGGTTTCAAAGTCCTTCCCACGGATGTCTATTATATCGACAAGCTTCCTTCCCAGGTCAATCCTCTGGATGTGGGACTGATCGTTATGACGGCCATCGGCATCAGCCTTCTCGCCACCCTCTATCCTTCTTGGAGGGCCTCGAGGCTCGATCCTGCAGAGGCGTTGCGGTATGAATAGGGAGAAATTCTCTCATAAGGAAGAGGCCCTGATGGCCCTTGCCCAGGGGGATTGGAAGCGGGCCCTCGAAGCCTACCGAAGCCACTGCAAAGAGGAGCCCCGAGATCTTCGGTCCCGTCTCAAGGTGGCCGAATTGCTCGAACGTTTGGGTCGAAGACGAGAGGCCCTGAAAACCTATCGGGAAGTGGCGGAGGCCTATGTGGAGGAGGGGTTCTTGCTTCAGGCGATCTCGATCTTCAAGATCATGCTGAGGATCGATCCCTCCCTTCGCGAGGCGAGCGAGCGTTTGGCTGAGCTGTGCCGGACAAGGGAAAAGGGAGAAAAGCTTCCACAGGCCCTGACGAGCGTTTCGCTTTTTTCGGAACTTTCTCCCCTTGAGGTCCAGTCCCTCCTTCCCGAGGTCGTGGCGATCTCTTTTCCCAAAGGGGCCCAGGTTTGCCGACAAGGGGAGCCGGGGGACTCCCTATGGATCCTCTGCCGGGGGGAGATCGCGATTGTGAGGGAACTCGCCAAGGGCCACGAGAGGACGATAGGCCATCTTCGAGAGGGCGATATCTTTGGAGAATTGGGTTTCTTCACAGACGGGAAAAGACATGCCACCCTTCGGACGACGACCGAATGCGAGGTTCTGGAAATCTCCCGACAAGGTCTGGAGAGGGTGATTCAGAAACATCCTCGGGTCCAAAGGGCCCTCGAGCACCTCTTCCAGCGCCGCGTTTTGGACACCTTTCTCGCCCTGTCTCCCCTCTTCTCTTCCCTCCGGCCGGAAGAGAGAGAAGAGGTGCTCGGCCGCTTTCAGCCCCTTCACGTCCCTCAAGGAACCTATGTCTTTCGAAAGGGAGACCCCTCCCTGGCCCTTTACATGGTTCGAAGCGGAGAGGTGGAACTTTCGGTTCGGAAGGGGGACGGAACGACCGTGATTCTCGAGATCGCACGAAGCGGCAATTTCTTCGGCGAGATCGCTCTGCTTCTGAAAAGACCTTGCCTGAGCGATGCGAAGGCCATCCAGCCTTCGGAACTTCTTGAACTGAGGAAAGAAGACTTCAGCTCCTGTCTCGACCGCTTTCCAGGGCTTCGCTTGGCGGTCCAAGAGATGAGTGCCATGCGCCTTCATCGCATGAAAGCCGCCCTTTCTCAGGAGGCGATCGAGAGGGCGAGGGAGGTCATGGTTTGAAGGAATCGATCGAGCTAAGGAACGTTTTCAAGACCTTCGGCAACGGAACGAAGAAGGTGGAGGTCCTCCGGGGGGTCAACCTGACCTTCTCCCGAGGAGAAAGGGTTGCGATTGTGGGTGCGTCGGGAACCGGCAAGACCACGTTGCTTCACATCTTAGGGGTCCTCGATCGGCCCACCTCTGGAAAGGTCTTCTACTGGGGTAAGGACGTTTTCGAACTGAACGACCGAGACCTGGCTCTGTTTCGAAACCAAGAGATCGGGTTCGTCTTTCAGTTCCACCACCTCCTTCCCGAGTTCAACGCCCTCGAGAATACGATGATGCCATGCCTGATTCGGGGGCTTTCGAAAAGGGAGGCCTCCCAGCGGGCCGAAGCGATTCTCGCGTTGGTGGGGCTCCAGGATCGGATCTCCCACAAGCCGGGGGAGCTTTCAGGGGGGGAACAGCAGCGCGTGGCGGTTGCGAGAGCCCTGGTGATGGAACCGAAAGTCCTGCTGGCTGATGAACCCACGGGAAACCTCGACACAAAGACCGGAAGCGCGGTTTTTGACCTTCTCTTGGAGTTGAACCGGATCAAGAAGGTGACCCTCATCGTGGTGACTCACAACCTGCAGTTGGCCGCTCGCATGGCGCGTCAGATCCGTCTGGTCGATGGGGTGCCTGTGGAGTAGTTTGGAAAAGGGGTTGAAATTTTGTTCTCCGCCTCCTATTTACAAAAGGCGAAAGATTTGATATGTAAGGAGAGCCCCGTCGGATCGCGAAATGACCTGGAGGGGCGAAAGCCACACCATTTTGTAACGGTACCCCTCTTGGACCTTCAAGGAGAAGGGTTTGATGTCATAAGGATGAAGCCTTTCGGCCCCCGAGGAATCAAAAAGAACGGGTATCCGGGGGATTTTGCCGGTCAAAAGGAGCGAGGTCATGATGATCATGAGGCGAATCGGCGTGATCGCTTTTTTTCTCTTCCTGCTCACGGGATGGGGTTTTGCGGCTGAAGATGTGGTCAAGAAGATCACGGTTCTCGGAAATGTGAAGATCGAGGAAGGGGTCATTCGCGGAGCCATCAAGATCCGGGAGGGAGATACCTTCTCCATGGATCAGATCCGGGCGGATCTTCGCTCCATCTTCAACCTGGGCTACTTCAGCGACGTGCAGGTAGACGTTAAACCCGTACCCGGTGGAAGAGAAGTCCTCTTTATCGTCGTCGAGAAGCCCTCGATTAAAGAGGTCCTCATCACCGGCAATCAAAAAGTGAAGACGGAGGATATCCGAGAGAAGCTGACGCTGACCCCCCGATCGATTCTCAATCTTGAGAAGGTCCGAGAGAATGGGGAGCAGATCCGGAAACTCTACTTCTCAAAGGGATACTACGGTGTGGGCGTCGAACATAAGATCGACTATCTTGAGACGAATGAGGCGGTGATCTCCTTCAGCATCAACGAGGGCCCCAAGGGTTCCATCCGTAAGATCCTCTTCACGGGCAACAAGCATATCAAATCTTCCGAGTTGAAGAAAGTCATGGCGACCCGAGAACGAAACCTCCTTTCCTTCATTACCAAGACAGGCATTCTCGATGAGGATATCCTGAAGAACGATCTTCAACTGATCGCGGCCTACTATTACGATCATGGCTACCTTGACGCGAAGGTCGGGGAGCCGAAGCTCAATCTGCGCGATCCCAAGCACATCGAAATTGAGATCGCCATCGAAGAGGGGTCTCCGTATCGCTTCGGCACCATCGATTTTAAGGGGGATGTCCTTACGACGAAGGAGGACCTCTTCAAGCTCATTAAGATCAAACGCCAGGACATTTACAGCAATACCGCCATTCGCCGCGACGTCAGCGCCCTCACCGAGGCCTTTGCCAACAGCGGGTACGCCAATGTGGAGATTTCGCCCCAGCCCACGGTCGATTCAAAGAATCTTGTCGTTCACCTCGTGTTTGAGGTGGAGAAGAAGAAGCAGGTCTCTTTTGAAAGGATTCAGGTCACCGGCAACACGAAGACCCGCGACAAGGTCATTCGAAGGGAACTCCAGGTGGCGGAAGGGGATCTTTACAGCGCCATGCGTCTTCGGAAAAGCCGCGATCGCCTCAAACGAACGGGCTACTTCAAGGAGGTCGAGTTCACAACCAGCCGGGGAAGCTCCGAGGACAAGATCAATCTTGACGTGAAGGTCGAAGAGGCTCCGACCGGAGCCCTCAGTTTTGGCGTGGGCTACAGCTCTCTTGACAAGGCCATTGGCACCGCCTCCCTTTCCGATCGCAACCTGTTTGGCTTGGGGTACAGTGGTTCCTTGAGGTTCAAGTTGGGAACCGAGAGCAAAGACTTCCGGATGGGCTTCACGGACCCCTACTTTCTGGGTTACCGCTACACGGCTGGATTCGACCTTTATCACGAAGAGGTCGATTATTTCACCACCTACGATTACAAAATTTCGGGTGGCGATCTGCGCTTCGGAAAGGAATTGACCGAGAAGCTTCGTACGGATCTGGTGTACAAACTGGAAACCTTTGACATCATGAATGTGGCTCAAGAGGCCTCCAAATATATCAAGGAGCAGGAGGGGAAAACGACCACGAGCGCCCTCTCCCTTGCCTTCACCCAGGACGATCGGGACGATTTCTACGCTCCCACCCGGGGAAGCCGACATTCGTTGACCCTTCAAAACGCCGGCGGACCTCTGGGCGGAGACAACTATTTTGGAAGGGTTGTGGGAGAGACGAGCTGGTTCTTCCCTTTACCCCTCAACACCGTTTTGAACCTTCGTGGGAAAGCGGGGTTTATCGAGGGTTACAGCGGCAGGAAGGTTCCTCTTTACGAACGGTTCTTGGTGGGCGGCCAAAATACGATTCGAGGCTTTGAATATGGCAAGGCCGGGCCCGTCGACGAGAACGAAGACCCCATCGGCGCCAAGCGAATGGTTGTCCTCAGCGGCGAATGGATCTTTCCCCTCTCGAGGGAGATCGGTCTGCGGGGCGCTCTTTTTGCCGATGTGGGAAGAGGGTGGGGGATTGAGAAAAGCAACTTCAGGCCTCGTCCCACAGACCGAAACGGAGGGGGGGGAGAAGGAGGCGACGAAGGAGATGCCGGGGATGGACCTGGGGTTCGCAGGGGGGTATTCCGTGTCAAGGAGCCTTCCTGGAGGGTTGGAGTGGGTTTTGGAATCCGGTGGTTCTCACCCTTCGGACCGATCAATATCGATATCGGTTTCAATCCCAGTCCCAAACGGGGCGAGAAGTCGAGGGTCCTTGAATTCAATGCCGGAACAACGTACTGATCCCTGTTTCGCACGGTCAAACCCGCGGGTTTGACCTCAAAATCGCCCGTTACCCTCCCCGGGGCCCTTCGGGGATGGATTTTTGTGACATTCGGGTCACGTGGGACAAGGGAGAGAGTTTCTTGCCCTCTCGGGGTCTACCCTTGAGTGGCGTTACGACAGAAGAGGAGGAAGAAGATGGGTTTAAAAAAGGTCTTGATTTTAGTGATGGGCGGTCTCATCCTTTCCGTCGGACTCATGCCTCAGGGCGTAGGGTCTTCGGAGCTGAAGGTGGGGGTGGTCGATATTCAGAAGGCCATCAACGAATGTCAGGCAGGAAAAGAGGCGAAGAAGGCCATCATCAAAGAGGTGGAGCGTTTTCAAGGCCAGGTCCAGCAGAAGCAGCGGGAACTTCAGTCCTTGAAGGAGACCCTTGAAAAACAGAGCCCCATGCTCACGCCCGAAGCGAGACAGGCGAAAGAAAAGGAGTATCAGGGCAAGCTGAGGGAATTCCAGCGCTGGGGAGAGGACAACCAGAACGAGATCAACCAGAAGCGCATGGAAATGGAGAAGACGATCTCCATGGGCCTTCTGAAGGTCATCCAGAAATTAGGAGCGGACGAGGGATTCTCGATCATTCTTGAGAAGAATGAACAGCTCGTTCTTTTCTCCTCCAAGGCCATCGACATTACGGACAAGGTGATTAAGGCCCACGACGCCCAGAAGAAATAGTGGCGCCCTTTCACCCACTTCCATTCCCGGCAGTCCCCCTGTTTCGTGCCCGTTCAGGGTCGGGCCCAAACCCCATGAGTGGAAAAGAAGACAGCCCAGGTGCGTCACGGAGCTCCTGGTAAGCTGAATTTCTTGGAACGCGGACGTATCAGTCAAAGGAAGGTCGAATGAAAAAGAGACTCAAGGAATTGGCGGAATGGGTAGGAGGCGTAGTCGTCGGTGACGAGAACGTGGAGATCACGGGTGTGGCTCCCATCGAAGGGGCCCGAGAGGGAGAGATCACCTTTGTGGCCAATCCGAAGTATCTGTCCAAACTGGACGACACCCAGGCCACCGCGGTCATTGTTTCGAAAGAGATCGTTTCGGCCAAAAAGAACCTTATCTGTGTGGAAAATCCCTATCTCGCCTTTGCAAAGGTTCTCCAGCTCTTCCACCCCCGTTCCTACGAACCGAGGGGAGTGGATCCAAAGGCCTGGGTCAGTCCCAAAGCCAAATTGGGGCGAGACGTGACGATTTTTCCTTTTGTCTATGTGGGCGACCGCTCCGAGATCGGTGACCGCGTCACCCTTTATCCAGGTGTTTACATCGGCGAGGACGTCGTGATCGGCGAGGATTCGATTCTTCATGCAAACGTCTCTGTTTATTCGCGCACGCTCATCGGGAAACGAGCGGTGATCCATAGCGGCGTCGTCATCGGAAGCGACGGATTCGGTTTTGTAAAGGAGGGAAGGCGAAACATCAAAATCCCTCAGGTGGGTATCGTGGAGATCGGAGACGACGTGGAGATCGGTGCCAACACGACGATCGATCGGGCAGCCCTGGGCAAGACGGTGATCGGACGGGGGGTGAAGATTGATAATCTCGTCCAAGTCGCTCATAATGTAACCATCGGAGAAGATTCGATCATTGTGGCCCAGGTGGGCATTTCCGGTTCGACTCGGATCGGCCAGAACGTCACGCTGGGGGGACAGGTTGGGATTGCGGGACACCTCAAGATTGGAGACAATGTGATGGTGGGAGCCCAATCGGGTGTGGCCCAAGACCTGGCTCCCAACGGCGCCTACACAGGGAGCCCGGCCATCGATCATCGAGAATTTCTCCGGATGGCCCTATCCCTGCCCAAGGTGCCGGGGATGAGGAAGGCCCTGGCCGATCTGGAGAAACGTCTTGCCAAGATCGAGGCCGTCATTTCATCGGAAAAGAAGGAGAAGTAGATGATCGAGATCAAGGAAATCATGAACATCCTGCCTCATGCTTACCCGTTCCTCCTGGTTGATCGGATCGTGGAGATGGAGCCCGGAAAGCGAATCGTGGGTGTGAAAAACGTCACCTACAACGAGCCTTTTTTCCCAGGCCATTTTCCCGGTCGGCCGATCATGCCCGGGGTTCTCATCGTGGAGGCCTTGGCCCAGACTGCAGGGATTCTGGCCTTCAAGTCGATGCCGGGCGAGGATCTGAAGAAACCGGTCTACTTTTTGGGTTTGGACAATGTCCGGTTTCGAAAGCCCGTTACCCCAGGCGATCAACTCCGTCTGGAATTGGACGTGACACGGCACCGTCAATCGATCTGGGGTTTCAAGGGCAGGGCTTTTGTGGAGGGCAAACTGGTCGCCGAGGCCGATCTCTTGGCGATGTTAGGGGAGGAGAAATGATTCATCCTACCGCGGTGGTGGATCCAAAAGCTGAGATCGCAGAGGATGTGGAGATCGGGCCCTATTCCATCATCGAGAAAGATGTGGTGATTGGTCAGGGAACTCGCATCGGACCCCACGTCTTCGTTGGGAGCGGGACGCGCATCGGGAAAGGCTGTCAGATTTTTCAGTTCGCCTCGGTGGGGGAGGCTCCCCAGGCGCTGGCATACAAGGGCGAGAAGACCTTCCTCGAGATCGGCGATCACAATATCGTCCGCGAATGTGCCACCCTCAATCGAGGCACGGTGAGCGGAGGCGGCAAGACCGTTATCGGTCACGGAAACCTTTTCATGGCTTACTCCCATGTGGCTCACGATTGCCAGATTGGAAATCAGGTCGTCCTTGCCAACGGAGCCACCCTTGGAGGTCATATCGTGATCGAAGACCATGCGATTATCGGAGGGCTGGCTGCAGTCCATCAATTCTGCCGGATCGGTTGCTACGCCATGGTGAGCGGCCTTTCGGGCGTTCCCCTCGATATTCCTCCCTATATGCTCGCAGCGGGAAGCCGAACGAAACTCTACGGACTGAACCTTGTGGGGCTGAAACGACATCGCTTTTCGGAAGAGACCTTGAAGGCCCTGAAGAAGGCTTATCGGATCATTTTCCGCTCTGCCCTGGCTTTGGAGAAGGCCCTTCAGACGGTGGAGGAGGAGCTTCCGGGTTTACCCGAGATCGAGCATCTTGTCCAGTTTATCCGGCAATCGAAGAGGGGGATCTGTCGTTAGGTGGAAACGATTCGTGTGGGCGTGATCGGGGTAGGCTATCTTGGCCAGTTTCACGCGGAGAAGTATGCGAAGCTGGATGGTGTGGAATTGGTGGGGGTGGTCGATATCGATCGATCCCGAGCCCGGGAGATCGCCAAACGAAACGAAACGGCTGCCTACTATCATCACGGTGACCTTTTCGGTAAGGTTCAAGCCGTAAGCATCGCTGTTCCAACGGCCCTCCATTACGCCATTGCGAAGGATTGCCTCCTTCAGGGCTTGGATGTCCTGGTGGAAAAACCCCTGTCCGGGAGTTTGGAAGAGGCCGACGAGCTGATCGCCCTGGCCCAGTCGGGGCATCGGGTCCTTCAAGTGGGCCATCTTGAACGTTTCAGCGGTCCCATGCTCGCGGTAAAGGGGCTGGTCAAGAATCCCCTTTTCGTCGAGTCCCATCGGCTGGGTCTTTTTACAAAAAGAGGGACGGATGTGGATGTGGTGTTGGATCTCATGATCCACGATCTCGACATCCTCCTTAGTTGGGTCGACTCAAAGGTGTCCGAGATTCACGCCGTGGGTATTCCGATTCTGACCCACCATATCGACATTGCCAACGCGCGCATCGAGTTCGAAAACGGATGCATCGCCAACCTCACCGCAAGCCGCGTTTCGAGAGAGAAGACCCGGCGGATTCGCCTTTTTCAGCCGAGCGGATATCTTTCCTTGGATTTTCTCGCCCAGAGGGTCTCCATGACGAAGAAGGTTCTTTCTGCACAGGGCCTTCCCGAGATCGTCACGGAGGAGGTTCCTGTTGAGCGGGTCGATCCCCTCGAGATGGAGATTCGTTCCTTTGTTGAGAGCGTCAGGGAACGAAAGGAGGCTTCCGTCTCGGGGAGAGACGGAAGACGGGCCCTGGACGTGGCGCATCAAATCGTAAGAAAGATCTTTGAGCGTGTCACGACCTTTCGTTCATGGAAAGCGTTTCTGCCATGAGCCCGAAAAAAATCCTCATGGTGGCGGGAGAGGCCTCGGGAGATCTCCATGGGGCTCTTTTGATGGAAGCCATTCGATCCCTTCAACCCGAAACCCTCTTCTTTGGGGTGGGAGGAGAGGAGATGGAGCGGATGGGTTTGAGGACCCTCTACCGTGCCCAATCCCTCTCCGTGGTGGGGATCACGGAGGTTCTTTTTCGGGCTGGCTCCCTTGTGGAAGCTCTACGCACCCTGCGCTCCTTCCTCGAGCGGGAAAACCCCGAGTTGGTCATTCTGATCGATTTTCCGGATTTCAACTTTCGTGTGGCTCGTATGGCACACCGAAGAGGCATACCCGTGCTCTACTATATCAGTCCCCAGGTTTGGGCGTGGAGGGCGGGAAGGGTGAAGCAATTGGCCCGCTGGGTCCGAAAGATGATCGTCCTCTTTCCCTTTGAGGTTCCGATCTACGAGCGGGCAGGCGTGGATGTGACCTGGGTGGGCCATCCTCTGCTCGATCTTGTTAAGCCGACCTTCTCCAAAGAGGAGGCATGCAAACGTTTCGGCCTTGAGCCCGAAGAACGAACGGTGGGCCTTCTTCCCGGCAGCCGGGTTCACGAGGTGAAGAGGCTTCTGCCCCGGTTGCTTGGAGCTGCCCGATTGATGAAAGAGGAGCTTCCAAAGCTCCAATTCGTCATCCCTCGGGCCTCCGGTATCCCCGAGGGGATGATTTCGAAAGAGACCGAGGCCGCGGCGATTTCGGTGAGGGTGGTGGAGCGTCATCCCTATGATGTGATGAACCTCTGCGATCTCTTGATCACGGCCTCTGGAACGGCCACCCTCGAGGGTGCTATCCTCGGGAAACCGATGGTGATCGTCTATCGGGTTTCAAAGCTATCCTATTGGATCGGCAGAGCGCTTATCCGGGTGGAGCATATCGGCCTGGTCAACCTGATCAGCGGCAGAAGGGTTGCGCCCGAACTGATCCAGGAGGAGGCCTCTCCGGAAAGGATCGCCGCCGAGGGCCTTCGGATTTTGAGAGACCCTCGTCTCTACGGGGAGATGTCGGAGGCCATGATGAAGGTGAGGGAGGCTCTGGGACCGCCAGGAGCCGCAAAGCGGGCAGGCCAAATCGTGTGTCGGTTGCTGGAAAGCCCTGGGTGAACGGCGCCGTTGAAAGGGCATGAAGGGTAGATGAAGGGGGCCGTTTCGTTGGGGGAGGACCGGAGAGGACGCCCCTTGTGGAGGGTTTTAGCAACATCAGGATTGAGCCGCCAAGGATTTTGGGGAAAGGATGTCTCATTACCGCAGACTTCTAAGCCTTCTCAAGCCTTACCGCGTTAAGCTCATCGTGGCCATGTTTTGCATGGTGGCGGTCTCCCTTCTCTCGGCAGCCCAGGCCTATCTTGTTCAACCGGCCCTGGACGAGGTCTTCCTGAAGAAGGACACGACGATGCTCCTCCTTCTTCCCCTGGCCATTGTCGTGCTCTTTTTTGTCAAGGGCCTCTTCGATTTTGGCCAATCCTACCTGATGAGCTTTGTAGGCCTTCGGGTCGTAGCCGATCTGCGGGAAAGGCTCTATCGTCACCTCCAGACCCTTTCCCTCTCCTTCTTCACGCGAACGCCTACGGGCTATCTCATTTCGCGGATCACAAACGATGTCAACCTCATTCAGGCCTCCGTCTCCAACGCGGTCACGGGCGTCCTCAAGGATCTCTTTACCATTGCTGGGTTGACGGGTGTGGTCTTCTATCGCAACTGGAAGCTCGCGGTCATCTCGTTTATCATCCTGCCCCTCGCGATCATTCCCATCAAGCGGTTTGGTAAGAAGCTCCGGGAGTTCAGCCGAAGAAGCCAGAAGCAGATGGGCTCGATCACGACCTTTCTTCACGAAACGATCACAGGCCACCGCATCGTCAAGGCCTTTAACATGGAGGACTACGAGATCCGCCGGTTTCGTGAAGAGAACAACCGTTTCTTCAGGCTCGTTCTCAAGAGGGTGAAAATACGGGCGATCTCCCATCCTCTGATGGAGTGCATTGGAGGGGTGGCCATCGCCGTGATCGTCTGGCTTGGAGGCTATAGCGTCATTCGGGGTGAATTGACGCCCGGCGCTTTTTTCTCCTTTATGACAGCCCTTCTGCTTCTCTATACGCCCGTCCGAGATCTCAACCGCGTCAACCTCGAGATCCAGGAAGGCATCGCCGCAGCAGGCCGTGTTTTCCAGCTTCTCGATACGCCTCCGGAGATCCAGGATGATCCCGAAGCAAAGCCCCTTCCTCCCGTCTCCGAGGTCATCGTTTTCGAGAACGTCACGTTTCGATACGACAGTGTGCCGGTTCTCAAAGAGATCTCTTTTCGTGCGAAGGTGGGAGAGGTCATCGCCATTGTGGGGATGAGCGGGGCCGGAAAGACCACCCTCGTCAATCTTCTCCCTCGGTTCTATGATGTCCACGAAGGTCGTATTCTGATCGATGGATACGATATCCGGAAAGTGACCCTGCAATCCCTTAGAGAGCAGATCGGCCTTGTGACCCAACAGACCATCTTGTTCAATGACACGGTCCGAAACAACATCGCCTACGGAGACCTGAGGCGGACCGACGAAGAGATCGAGGAGGCTGCCAAGGCAGCCTATGCCCACGATTTCATCCTGAGGCTTCCACAGGGATACGACACCGTCATCGGAGAACAGGGCGTCAAGCTCTCGGGCGGAGAACGGCAGCGTCTCTCCATTGCGAGGGCGCTCCTGAAGAATGCTCCCATCTTGATCCTGGATGAGGCGACCTCTTCCCTCGATTCCGACTCGGAGGCCGAGGTCCAGAGAGCCCTTGATCGCCTGATGAAGGGCCGGACGGTCTTTGTGATTGCCCATCGGCTCTCAACAATCCGCAACGCCCAGCGCATCCTCGTTCTTTCGGAGGGTCGGATCGTGGAGGAGGGCACCCACGAGGAGCTGTTGACCCGTCACGGGGAGTATCGTCGTCTCTATGACCTTCAGTTCAGCGATAACGGGGTAACCGTCCCCAAGGGGGCCAAGGCTCCAAAAGTCTTTTAGTCTCGGGATGGGGTGTTGATGAATTGGAAGACGCTGCGAAAAAGAATGGTATCGGCCCTGGGTCCTTGGTTCGCCTACTGGACCATCCGGATCCTCGGCTGGACCATGCGCTTTGAAGAGGTGAGGCCGGAGATTCCGAAATCGTTCTGGGAGAAAGGGATTCCGGCCATCGGTGCCTTCTGGCACGGACGGCTCCTGATGATGCCTTTTGCCTACAAAGGCAAGAAGCTCAGCTTTCTCGTTTCTCCCCACCGGGATGGCCAGATCGTAGCAAAGGCTTTGAAGCGGTTCGGTTTCCATCCCATCTTAGGTTCCACCTATCGGAAGGGTTTCTCCGGGTTTCGGGAAATGGTGAAGGCCCACCGTGAGGGCTCGGATGTGGCGGTGGTCCCCGATGGCCCGCGGGGACCGGGCCAGCGCGCCCAAATCGGGGTCATCGAGCTCGCCAAGCTCACGGGAAGACCCATCCTTCCCTTCACCTTCAGCGCTTCGAAAAGGATAATCCTCAAGACCTGGGATCGTTTCCTCATCCCTTACCCTTTTTCGAGAGGCGTTTTCCTTTGGGGCGAACCGATATACGTGGATCCCAAGGGAGATCGATCCCACCTTGAGGAAAAGAGGCTTTTGCTGGAGCACCGACTCAACGAGCTGACCGAGAGAGCGGATCGTTATTTCAGCGGCGAAGCATCGACCTCGAACGGTTCAAGGCCGGCCGAGACAAGCCGATCCGTCGAAACGTAGCTTTCTCGCCACTGCACGTGATGGACGAGCTTACCTGGTTCGTAAGATGGGTCGTCGCGCAGAGGGCCTGGGATTTCCATGATCCTTCAAGTTTACAATCTTGTCTGGACGCTCTTTCTCGTCCTTTCCCTTCCCTACCTCCTTTGGCGAAGCCTCATCCGAAGACCTCTTTGGAAAGGGCTCAGGGATCGGATGGGATTTTTTCCTCGAATGGCCGAGCAAAGACCTCTTTGGGTTCATGCCTCCTCCGTAGGCGAGGTCTTCTGCGCCTTGCCCCTTGTGAAGCGGATCAAGACTGAGTTTCCCGAGATCCCTGTGGTCCTGAGCACGATGACGGCAACCGGCAAAGAGGCGGCCCGAAAGTCGCTTTCAGAAGTGGCGCATTTCTTTTATCTCCCCTTGGATCATCCCCTTTTCATCCGCCTGGCCGTAAGGCGCTTGGCCCCCAGGCTCCTCCTTCTGGCCGAGACCGAACTTTGGCCCAACCTCCTTACGATCGCAAGCCGCAAAGGCGTTCCGATCGTTCTCTTTAACGGAAGAATCTCCAACAAGTCCCTTCGAGGGTATCTCCTTCTCAGGTCTCTCTTTCGAAAGGCCCTGAGCTCGGGTTCCCTCTTCTTGATGCAGAGCGAAGTGGATCGGAACCGGATCGTATCGATCGGTGCGCCCTTTCAAAAGACCCGTGTAACGGGGAACGTGAAATTCGACCAGAGCCTTTCGGTTTTGACCGAGGCAGAGCAAATGGCCTTGCTCCGCTCCCTGGGCCTTACGGGGAACGAAACCCTCCTCATCGCGGGTTCGACCCATCCCGGAGAGGAGGAGATCCTTCTCAGGGTGTACAAGGCCCTTAAGGACCACGGCCCAGACCTTTTTCTCCTTCTTGCTCCCCGACACCTTCGGCGCCTCGAAGAGGTGGAGGCCCTGCTGGAGAGGGAAGGGCTTCGATGGGTGAGGCGAAGCACCCCAGCTTCGGACCAAGGCAGTGGAGAAACGGACGGAAGGGGAAGGCCAAGAATTATTCTTCTCGATACCCTGGGAGAGTTGAAAAGGCTTTATGCCTTGGGGACCCTGGTTTTCATCGGAGGAAGTCTCGTTCCCGTGGGAGGCCACAATCCCCTCGAGCCCCTCTGTTTCAAGAAGTGTGTCCTCTTTGGCCCCCATATGTTCAATTTTGCGGAGATTTCCCGGGCCCTCGTTGAGGCGGGAGGAGCCATGGCTGTCGAGGGAGAAGGGGATCTCCTTTCTCAGGTGAACCAGTTGCTTTCCCAGGAACGGAAAAGGGCCGAAATAGGAGAGAGGGGCTATCAGTTCCTCATGCGTCATCAGGGCGCAACGGAAAGGGTCTTTCGAGAGATCAAGCCCCTCCTCGCCCAGGAGAGAGGATAAACGCCATGGCAGGGTCGAAGCGACTGGATCGATTCCTCTACGAAAAGGAAAAGCCCTTCTTGACGAGGCTCCTCCTCCTTCCCCTTTATCTTCTGTCGGTTCCTTACGGGCTCGTGGTCAAGGCGAGAAATCAGGCCTACGAAGCCCGCCTCCTCTCACGAAAGCGTCTTCCGTGCCCTGTCCTGAGCATCGGTAACCTCACGGTGGGAGGGACAGGAAAGACCCCTTTGACCATGGCCCTTGCCGAAAGGCTTTCGAGGGAGGGCATTTCTGTGGCCATCTTGAGCCGGGGGTACAAACGAAAGGGAGCGAAGGAAGCGGTTGTGAGCGATGGCCGTGAGATCCTTCTCGGGCCGAAGGAGGCTGGAGACGAACCTTATCTCATGGCCCGGAGCCTGAAGGGCATCCCCGTCCTTGTGGGAAAGGATCGTTTTCAGACAGGCCGGCTCGCTTTGGAGCGGTTTTCCGTGAGAGGACTTCTCCTGGACGATGGCTTTCAACATCAGAGGCTTTGGCGAGATCTGGACATTCTTCTCCTCGACTCGAGGTTCGGTTTCGGAGATGGCCACCTTCTTCCCCGAGGGCCCCTGAGGGAGCCCCTGAGTGGAATCCGAAGAGCCCACATCGTGGTTCTCACAAAGGTTGAAGAAAGAGCAAACGGCCACGCCTTGGAGAACGTGATTCGTCGGTTCTGCCCCCGTGTGGAGCTCTATCACAGCTATTATGAACCTACAGGTCTTGTCGGACCCGGAGGGGAGTGGGAGGAGCTGAGCGTTCTTCGGGGAAAGAAGGTTTTTGCTCTTTCAGGGGTAGCCGATCCCCACTATTTTTTCTCCCTTCTGAGGCGCTCTGGAGCCCTTATCTGTGGTGAGGCGATCTTTCCCGACCACCATTCTTACCGAACTTCCGATTTGACTTGTCTCGACGAAAAAGTTAGAAAATACGATTACCTTGTCACCACGGAAAAGGATATGGTAAAATTGGAGTATTTAGGCCCTTCCCCTGTTCCCCTGCGAGCCCTTCGGGTCGAAATGCGCCTCTACGAGGAAACCTCTTTTTATGAGCGCATCATGAGCCTTTGGTAGGGAACACGATCCGGGCCGGTACGGTTCATTTGCTTCCTTGAGAGACCGGACGGGAAGGGTGGATAGAAGGTTTTGGCCACCCTTTTAGGGTGAAAGAAAAGGAGAGACTTCGTTGAAATCGCTCATCAAGATTTTTGATACGACCCTCCGGGATGGGGAACAGTCCCCAGGCGCCTCGATGAATGTAGCCGAAAAGATCCGGATCGCCCAACAGCTCGAGAAGCTGAACGTGGATGTGATCGAAGCGGGCTTTCCCATCTCCTCGGAGGGGGATTTCGAGGCGGTCCGCTCCATTTCGGAGGCCGTCACGCGTCCGGAGATCGCGGCTCTGGCCCGAGCCAATCCCCAGGATATCGACCGAGCTTGGGAGGCGATCAAGAAAGCGAAGCAGCCCCGGCTCCACACGTTTATCTCGACCTCAGACATCCACCTCAAGTATCAGATCCGAAAGACGCGGGAAGAGGTCATTCGAATCACGGCTGACTCCGTCGCAAGGGCAAGGCGTTATACGGAAAACGTCGAATTCTCAGCCATGGACGCCACACGAAGTGACATCGCCTTTCTCTGTGCCGTGATCGAGACGGCACTTCGAGCCGGAGCGACCACGATCAATATCCCGGACACGGTGGGTTATGCCATTCCCTCCGAGTTTGGAGGCCTCATCCAGCAGATTCGCCAAAGGGTTCCTGGAATCGATCGGGCGACCTTGAGCGTTCACTGCCATAATGACCTGGGGTTGGCTGTAGCCAATTCCATTGCGGCGGTTCAGAACGGGGTGCGGCAGGTCGAGTGCACGATCAACGGCATCGGAGAAAGGGCGGGAAACACCTCCCTCGAGGAAATTGTCATGGCGATCCAGACGCGAAAGGATCTCCTTCCGTTTCAAACGCGCGTGAACTCCAAGCACCTCTTCGCCACGAGTCGACTCGTCTCAAAGATCACAGGCATCCCTGTTCAGCCGAACAAGGCGATTGTGGGCGCCAACGCCTTTGCCCACGAATCGGGGATTCATCAGGACGGGGTCCTCAAGGAAAAGATGACCTACGAGATCATGACGCCCGAGTCTGTGGGCATTCCAAAGTCGTCCCTTATCTTGGGCAAGCTCTCGGGACGCCATGCCTTTCGAGAAAGGGTAAGGGAGCTCGGGTACCGCCTTTCGGACCAGGACTTCGAGCTCGCGTTCAGCCGTTTCAAACAACTGGCGGACAAGAAGCGCCAGATCTTTGACGAGGATATCGAATCGATTGTGGTGGAGGAAGTCCTCCGGGTTCCGAAACGGTTCAAGCTCGTCTATCTGAATGTGGTGGCGGGCAACATGACCGTTCCGACGGCAACGGTGAAGATGGAAGTGGACGGTCAGATCGTTCAGGAAGCCGGGTTCGGTGACGGGCCTGTGGATGCCACCTTCAAGACGATCCGAAAGATCACCCGGAGCAAAGCGAAGCTTCTTCAGTTCGCCATCAATGCCATCACGAGCGGAACGGAGGCCCAAGGAGAGGTGACGGTCCGACTCGAGGAGAAGGGCCAGACGGTGATTGGTCAAGGCGCCGATACGGACGTGATCGTTGCCAGTGCCAAGGCCTACATCAATGCTCTGAACAAGATGGAGTTTAAGAAACAAAAATTGCAGGGGACCTAACCCATATGGCCAAGACGAAACCAATGACCGTGACCGAAAAGATTCTGGCGGCCCATGCGGGTCGTAGAGAGGTAACCCCGGGAGAGCTCTTGGACTGCCGGGTCGATCTTGCATTGGGAAACGATATCACCGCTCCGTTAGCCATTCAGGCTTTCGAAGCGATGGGAGCCCGAAAGGTTTTCAATCGGGATCGCATCGTTCTGGTTCCCGATCACTTCGTTCCACCCAAGGATATCCTTTCGGCCGAACAGTGCAAGGTGATGAGGACGTTCGCTCGAAACCAGAGGCTTACGCACTACTTCGAAATTGGAGAGGCAGGGATTGAACATGCCCTGCTTCCTGACGAAGGCCTCGTTCTTCCTGGAGATCTGGTGATCGGAGCCGACAGCCATACGTGCACCTACGGAGCGGTGGGAGCCTTTTCCACGGGCGTGGGCAGTACGGATCTTGCTGCGGTCATGGCGACGGGAAGGCTCTGGTTCAAGGTGCCCGAAACCCTGAAACTGGTCTATTACGGCAAGGTGAATCGGTGGGTTTCGGGAAAAGATCTTATCCTGTTCACGATCGGCGATATCGGGGTCGATGGCGCTTTGTATCAAGCCATGGAGTTCACGGGAGAGGCCATCCGATCCCTTCCCATGTCGAGCCGCTTCACCATGGCGAACATGGCCATCGAAGCCGGTGGCAAGAACGGCATCTTCGAGCCAGATGAAACAACCCTCGCCTATGTGAGGCCTCGGGCGAAAAGGCCGTATCAGGTTTATCGAAGTGACCCGGACGCGCACTACGAGGCCGTTCGAGAGTACAACGTTTCCAAGATCGGCCTTCAGGTGGCCCTTCCCCACATTCCTTCCCGTGTCCGGGACGTGAAGGAGGTTGGAAAGGTCGATGTCGATCAGGTGGTCATTGGGTCCTGTACCAACGGGAGGCTTGAGGATCTTCGTGTCGCAGGTCGGATCCTGAAAGGAAAGCGAATCGCCCCGACCCTTCGACTGATCGTTATCCCGGCTACACCGAAGATCTACCGGGAGGCCTTGAAAGAAGGTCTGATCGAGATCTTCCTCTCAGCCGGTGCGGTGGTGAGCCCTCCAACGTGTGGTCCCTGTTTGGGAGGATACATGGGGGTCCTCGCCGAAGGAGAGAGAACGCTTTCGACAACGAACCGGAATTTCCGGGGACGAATGGGGCATGCGGAAAGTGAGATCTATCTGGCCGGACCGGCGGTGGCTGCGGCCACTGCCGTGAAGGGATGGATCTGTCATCCCGATGAGGTCGTAGGCAAAAGGCAGAAGGCATAACCAAAGGAGCGAACAGCCGACAGGCTGCCGCTCAAAGGCAAAGCCGGCCGCGGATTGCTGAAAGCTGATGGCTGATAGCTGATTACCGAGGGCCGACGGCTGATAGGCCTGACGGCTGATAGCTGATAGCTGATCGCTTCATAAGGCGGGACACGATGAAACTGGAAGGACGAGTCTGGAAATTTGGGGCTGATGTGGATACGGATGCGATCATTCCTGCCCGTTACCTGAACACGTCGGATCCGAAGGAGCTTGCAAAGCACGTGATGGAGGACGAACGGCCTGAGTTCAGGCAGAAGGTGAAGAAGGGCGATATTCTTCTTGCGGACAAGAACTTCGGGTGTGGTTCTTCCCGCGAACACGCTCCCCTGGCTTTGCTGGCAGCGGGGATTTCCTGTGTGATCGCGAAGAGCTTTGCGCGGATCTTCTATCGCAACGGGTTTAACCAGGGGCTACCCCTTCTCGAATCGCCGGAGGCTTCGGAGGCCATCCATGATGGCGATCGGGTCAGGATTGACTTGGCCACGGGTGAGATATTCAATCTCACCCAAAGGCAAAGGTTTTCAGCTCGGCCCATTCCGCCTTTTATGCAAGGGCTGATCGAGGACGGGGGGCTCATTGCCCACATTCGCAAACGGGGATTGGGGAAACGGTCGGTTCGAAATCGTTGAGGAAGGGCCGAAATCCCATAACGGTCTCCCCAACCCTCTCCGTGCCGACCTTGAGGAGCGAGAGGTCTGGTAGGATTGGAGGAGTCGATGAAAAAGAAGAGCTACAATGTGGTTGTGGCCGGTGCCACCGGCGCCGTTGGAAGCGAGATGGTTTCCATCTTGGAAGAAAGGAATTTCCCGGTGAACGAACTTCGGCTTCTTGCCTCTCCCCGAAGCGCGGGGAGCCGGATCGAGTTCAAAGGCAAGTCCTACGTCGTCGAGGTGATGAAGGAAGATTCTTTCAAGGGGATGGATATCGGGCTCTTTTCTCCCGGGGGGGCGGTCAGTCAGAAGTTCGCTCCCATCGCGGGTCAGGCGGGCTGTGTCGTGATCGACAACACGAGCGCCTTTCGTATGGATCCGGATGTACCCCTTGTCGTTCCCGAGGTCAATGCCCATGCCATTGCTCAGTATTCGAAGAAAAACATCATCGCCAATCCGAACTGTTCGACGATCCAAATGGTGGTAGCCCTCAAGCCCATTCACGATGTGGCCCGGATCAAGCGAATCGTGGTCTCCACCTATCAGTCGGTCTCCGGGACGGGAAGGCGGGCCATCCGGGAACTGGAGAGTCAGGTCCTTGCCATCTACAACAACAAAGAGATTGAGAAGGCGGTCTACCCCCACCAGATCGCCTTCAACTGCTTGCCCCACATCGATGTCTTCCTCGAGAACGGCTATACGAAGGAAGAGATGAAGATGGTCAATGAGACACGAAAGATCATGGAGGATGATTCGATCCGCGTGACGGCTACCACCGTGAGGGTGCCCGTTTTTTACGGCCATAGCGAATCGGTCAACATCGAAACGGAACGAAAGATCACGGCCGATGAGGTGAGAGAAATCCTCTCGAGAGCACCCGGGGTAGTCGTTGTGGATAATCCGAAGGAGGCCCGATATCCCCTGGCTATCGATGCAGCGGGTCGGGACGAAACCTTTGTGGGACGAATCCGAGAGGACGAGTCGATTCCGAACGGGATCAACATGTGGATCGTGGCCGACAACATTCGCAAAGGAGCGGCCCTTAACGCCGTTCAGATCGCCGAAATCCTGATCGAAAAGTATCTCTAACCTTCTTGTCAGGATCTTCTCTCTTTACGAGATGCGATGAAAGAAATCCGAGTCCACGGCCGTGGAGGCCAAGGCGTTGTTCTGGCCTCCGAGATTTTTGTGGGCGCTCTTATCAAAGAAGGCAAATATGCGGCCTCCTTCCCATTCTTCGGGTTTGAACGTCGAGGCGCCCCGATCGTTGCTTTTGTACGCTTCGACGAGAGGCCCATCCGCCAGAAGGATCAGATCTACGCGCCGGACTGCGTGGTTGTCATGGATTCGACCCTTCTTAAAGCCGTGGACGTCTATCAAGGTCTCAAACCCGGGGGCGTCGTGGTCCTCAACGCATGTCGTGACATCGAGACGCTTGATCTCCCTCCGGAAGTTGAGCAGGTTGGCCTCGTCGATGCAACGGCAATCTGTCTCGATACCCTGAAGGCTTTCATCCCCAATACCGCCGGAAATCACGATGAAAGATATCTACCGGGCAGCTTGGCCCTACTGTGTGCTGGATCTGTTGGGTCTGGCTCTGGTCCTCGCCTTTCCGATCCTGGCCACGTGGTTTAAGGGATCATGAAAGTCCTTCTGATTCAGCCTCCGATCGAAGACTTTTACGAGACACCCATTCGAAGGCAACCCTTGGGTTTGGCCTACCTGGCCGCTTCTCTGAGAGAACGAGGACACGAAGTCGAAATCCTCGACTGCCGGACGGATAGGAAGGAACGAGTCCCCACCCCTGCGGAACTGAGCTACCTCGAAGGGTTTTATCCTTTCGACGATGAAGGCCCTTTTAAGCTCTACAGCGGTTTCTACCACTTCGGCTTGGGATGGGACGAGATCCGGAAAGCCATCGCGACCTCCCGTGCCCAGGTCTTTGGCATCTCGTCCTCTTTCACACCCTATCATCGCGAAGCCCTTCGGATCGCCCAGATGATCAAGGAGGGATCTGAAAAAGGCGTGGTCGTGATGGGCGGGGCTCACGTCAGCTGCGATCCCGAAGGGGTTCTCGCGAGTCCATGGGTAGACTACATTGTGGTGGGCGAAGGGGAAGAACGTCTGCCGTTGCTCCTCGATGGGATCGAAAAAGGTGCAAGGCCCAAACGGATGGAGATGGAAGGGATCGGCTATCGCGATGGCGAGAGGATCATCCTCCATCCTCTTTCCCGCTTTATTAATCCCCTTGACCGATTGCCTTTTCCGGCCAGGGAGCTTTTAAACCTCGATCGTTACCGGCTTCGTAGAAAGCGATTGGCAATGGTTCTGACGAGTCGAGGCTGTCCGCATCGGTGTGCCTACTGTTCGAGCCATCTCATCATGGGGCCTTCCTTCCGAACCCGCTCTTCGGAAAACGTCCTTCAGGAGATGAAGGACTGCCGAGATCGGCTTGGAATCGAGAGCTTCGATTTCGAGGATGACAACCTGACCTTCGACAAGGCTCGGGCCAAGAAGTTGATGCAGGGGATCGTTGAGACCTTCGGGGAGCAGAAACTTGAGCTCTTTGCCATGAATGGGATCTCCTTTGCCTCCCTCGATCGGGAGCTCATGGATCTGATGAAACGGGCGGGTTTCCGGACCCTGAACCTCTCCCTGGTCAGCACCGATTCTCCCTTGCAAAAGAAGATGGGAAGGCCGGCTGATGTGACGGCTTTCGATGAGATTCTGAAGATCGGAGAGCAGATAGGGCTCCAGGTGATCGGTTATGGGATTTTTGGCCTGCCCGGTCAGAGCCTGAAGGGAATGGTGGAGACGCTCCTCTATCTGACAAGCAGAAGGGTCCTGATCGGTCCGAGCATCTATTATCCCACGCCGGGAACAGCCCTCTTTACCTTTTGCAAGGAGAAGGGGATCCTTCCACCCAACCTCATCCAATGGCGCTCGAGCGCCTTCCCGATTGAGACGGAGGAGTTCGATCGTCAAGACCTGGCGACCCTTTTTCGATTGACGAGGGTCATTAACTTTGTGAAAAGCCAAATCGACCTGGGCTACATTCCCGAAGGGATCAGTTGGAGAGATCTTGCAAAGCGCCTGAAAGAGCAACGAGGGACGTTTCTCGGTGACCCATGGCCTCCACGCCGCGATGCCGCGTGGCCGGTTCTTCTGTCATGCCTTCTTGAAGAGCGCTACTTCCCGGGGCTGAAGAGGCGTGGGAAGGGAGAGCGTCAGGTTTTTCGCATTCCGAGCTCCCGAAAGGTTCTGGATCTCTTTTTTGAGACGGGCTGGGAAAGGCCCATCCTTGGAAGTGGGATGAAAAGGCGGGAGGGTTGATTTTCTTCTGCCCGAAATGCCCGAAATGGTAATGGCATTAAGATGAGAACCCTCATGGATTCCATCCTTGAAGAGATCAAAGCGGAGCGAACCGCCGGAGCAGGTGTCGTTGCCAGGCGGGGAGCCGAGGTGCTCTCCTTCTTTGTCTCGAGCTATTCCGGAGAGGCCTCATCGTTCTTAGAGGAATTGATCGACCTGACGAAACGGCTGATCCTTGCTCAGCCTTCGATGGCTCCTTTCTTTCATCTGGCCAATATCGTGTTACTTGCAGCAGAAGACGAAAACGATTTGCAAGGAATGAAGGCGGCGGTCAAAGGGGCGATCGAACGGTTTAACCTCCACCTTCGCACGGCTGCCCGAAAGATTTCGGAGCTGGGGAGAGAGTTGATCCCACCGCAAGGGAGAATCCTGACCCATTCCTACAGCTCGACGGTGCTGCGAACCCTCGTCGATGCGAGGAAATCCGGTCGAATTTTCAGGGTGGTCTGCACAGAATCGCGACCTGTATGTGAGGGATTTCAGATGGCGCGCGAGCTTAGCGAGCTCGGCGTGGAGACGCAGGTTCAAACGGATGCTGCCGCGGCTTACACTGTGAAGGATGTGGACCTCGTTCTGGTGGGAGCCGATTGCCTGACGCCCTTGGGGCTTGTCAACAAAGTAGGCACGTATTGTCTTGCTCTCAGTGCAAAGGCCCGAAACGTGCCTTTTTACTCCCTTTGCGGGACAGAGAAACTGCTCGGGGCGAAGATGCTGGGAGGGTTTCGTATCCTGAAGAAAGATCCTCGTGAGGTATGGCCCCATCCCGCTTCCGGGGTGGAGGTGCTGAATTTCTATTTCGATACCACCCCCCTCGAACTTCTTGCCGGAGTGGTGACGGAGGAAGGCAGGATTGCGGGAAGCGAGATCTTTCGCCGATTCCAAAAGATGAGGGTGTCGAAATACTTCCCTCTCTGACAGATCGATTTCCCGTGTTCAAAGAAGGGATCGTCGCAAAAAAACGGGGTGAGTAAGAACCTATCCCTTTCTCGAGAAGGAGCTTAAAGGATGACATCGATCTACCTGGTGAGACATGGACAAACAGCCTGGAATAAGGAGGAGATCTTTCGAGGGAGGGCGGACATCCCCCTCAACGAAACAGGCCTGAAGGAGGCCGAGCTTGCAGCGGAATACTTCAGGGGGCTGAAGATTGATCACATCTACTCGAGCCCCCTTTCTCGTGCCTATCAGACCGCAGAAAGGATCGCCCGGGTCTGTTCCCTTGAGGTCCAGCGATTGGAGGGCCTGGTTGACATGAGCTTCGGAAGCTGGGAGGGAAGGCCCCTCGAGGAAGTTAAGAGAGAGAATGAAGAGCTCTACCGGCTGTGGAGGGAGAGCCCTCATCTCGTTCACTTTCCCGGCGGAGAAGGCCTCGATCACGTTCGGAACCGCTCTATGGCCGCCCTGGAAGCATTGCTCCGGCTTCATCCGGAAGAGACCCTGATCCTGGTTTCCCATCGCGTCGTGAACAAGGTCTTGATCTGTGCTGTTCTGGGGCTTGACAACTCCCACTTCTGGCAGATCGGGCAGGATACGACGGCCATCAACCTGATACACTACAGACACGGGAAATTCGTTCTCGCCCTGATGAACGAGACCTGCCACCTGAAGCCCCTCCAGGCATTGCGGCTTCGGAGGGATTTTTAGGAAAAGGGGAAGGCCCAGGCCGGAATCATTTCTTTCCCTTTGGGCTGGACGATTTGGGAGGATAGGTGGCTTCAATCGTACTCTTCATCCCACCCCGGATATTGAATTCACCAATCACCTGAGCCTGAACAGGCTCCACGGCCTTCACGAAGTCCCGAAGAATCCGGTTGACGGCATTTTCGTAGAAGATGCCCAGATTTCGGTATCCCACGATATACATCTTCAGAGACTTGAGCTCGGCGCACCAGCGGTTGGGGACGTAGCGAATGGTGATCGTTCCAAAATCGGGAAGACCTGACCGAGGGCAGATCGACGTAAACTCAGGGATGGAAATGGTGATCTCGTAATCTTCGAACTGGTTCTCGAAGCGCTCGATCGGAGGAAGGGGTGCGTCAATCCCCGCCCGAGCATGTTCATCCGTATACTCCGCCATAGAAGTTCCCTCTTTTTTGTGCAATCTTAAAGCAAAAGCCCGAAATAATCAACCGCCACGAGCTTCTTTCTTTACGGCTCCACGAAAGGGACTTTGGGGTTCGAGGAAGGTTATTGACAGGGCGACAACCGTTCACCTATAATCTCTGTCCGAGGACAGGAGATGGGTTTTCCCCCGCGAATTAACGAGAGATCGTCGAGGCACTTATGGATCGTAAGGAGGAGAAGCTATGGCAGAGATGAGCGAGGTTAGAGACGGCATGAGAATCGATTGGGATGTTCCGATTACGATGGACGACGGATTGGTTCTGAGGGCTGATGTCTTTCGGCCACCTGATGAAGGGAAATACCCTGTGATCCTCACCTATGGTCCCTATGCGAAAGGGCTTGCGTTTCAAGAGGGCTATCCCGATCAGTGGCAGAGGATGGCCGAGCAGCATCCCGATGTGCTCGAAGGTTCCACGAACAAGTACCAGAACTGGGAGGTTGCGGACCCGGAGAAATGGGTTCCTGACGGCTATGTCTGTGTCCGCGTCGATTCGCGGGGTTGCGGCCGGTCTCCAGGATATGTCGATCACTTCTCTCCCCGCGAGACCCGCGATTTTTACCTTTGTATCGAGTGGGCTGGAACTCAGCCCTGGAGCAACGGCAAGGTGGGCCTCCTTGGCATCTCCTACTACGCCATCAATCAATGGCACGTGGCCTCCCTTCAACCTCCCCACCTGGCTGCGATGATTCCCTGGGAAGGTGCCGCGGACTGGTATCGCGACATGTGCTACCATGGGGGGATCCTTTGCACCTTTTGGGCCAACTGGTATCAAAAGCAGGTGATGACCGTTCAATACGGTCTGGGAACAAGGGGGCCTGTCAACCCGAACACAGGAGTACTGGTGGCGGGAGACGAAACCCTCTCCGATGAGGAGCTTGCCAAGAACCGGACCGACCTCGCCGCCGCTATCAAGGCTCACCCCCTCGACGATGCCTATCATCGCGAGCGCTCACCGGATTGGGCGAAGATCACCGTGCCCTTTCTCTCCTCGGCGAACTGGGGTGGCCAAGGCCTTCATCCGCGAGGCAACTTTGAAGGGTTTGTTCGTGCCGCCTCCAAGCAGAAGTGGCTCGAAGTCCATGGGCTGGAGCATTGGACGGAATTCTACACCCGCTATGGGGTAACCCTGCAGAAGCGGTTCTTCGATCATTTCCTGAAGGGGGTTTCGAACGATTGGAAGAAACAACCCAAGGTTCAGCTTCAGATACGTCGCGTCGATGGGTTTGTCCAACGTTCCGAGAAGGAGTGGCCTTTGGCCCGGACCCGCTGGACCAAGTTCTATCTCAATCCGATGGACGGAAGTCTGAGTAAGAAGCCGGTGGCCAAGGCCGGCAAGGTGGAATTCGAGGCCCTCGGGGATGGCGTCACCTTCATGACCCCTCCCCTCAAAGAGGAGACCGAGATCACGGGACCGGTGGCCTCCAAGCTCTTCATCTCGTCCTCCACTGTGGATGCCGATCTTTTCCTCGTCCTTCGGGTCTTTGCTCCGGACATGCGTGAGATTGTTTTCCAGGGGGCCCTCGATCCTCATACCCCCATCGGGCAGGGCTGGCTCAGGGCGTCCCACCGTAAGCTCGATCCGAAGCTCGGCACGAAGTACCGGCCCTACCACACCCACGATGTGAAGGAACCCCTCAAACCTGGACAGGTTTATGAATGCGATGTGGAGATCTGGCCTACCTGTATCGTGGTGCCTGCTGGGTACCGTATCGCCCTCACGGTGCGGGGAAAAGATTATGAGTATCCGGGTGGGGGGGGAGCCCGACTCAGGACCTTCGTCAACGAGATGACCGGTTGTGGCCCCTTCCTTCACAATGATCCAGACGATCGCCCTCCGGAGATCTTTGGGGGAAAGACCACGATTCATGCGGGCGGAAAGTGGGGATCGTACCTGCTCCTGCCTATCATTCCTTAAAGCCGTAGTCCTCGCCCAAAAGAGGGGGGTGATTCAGCTCCAAAGAGGGGCGCCGATGAGCCCCCCCTGAAGGACCCCTTTGACAAGGCCTCCAGGGCGTTTTCTCCGAGGCTCCGCAATTGAACGGGCGGGGACTTCTTCTTCGTTTGCTGAACCCGTCTCCTCTCTTTTTTAGGGTTCCTATCGGTTTGATCCCGATGGGGCCGAGCCTCTTTTCGGCCTGTTTGGCATTCAAGAAGAGATGGGATATAATTACCAGCATTCGAAGAGGGCTTATCACAAGGAACACCACATTCCTTCAACAAGGGAGGCGCAGATCATGAAAGGATATGCTGGGAAGTGGCTGAGGGTGAACCTTTCGAATGGGAAGATTTCAAAGGAAGAGATTCCGGAGCAGGTCCAACGGGATTACCTGGGAGGGCGAGGGTTTGCGGTGAAGCTTCTCTGGGACGAGGTGCGTCGCGTCGATCCCCTCTCCGAAGGGAACAAGATCGTCTTTTCAACGGGCCCCCTCAGCGGCCAGCTTCTTCCCAGTGCCGGAAAGATGGTGATCGCTTCGAAAAGCCCTCTGACAGGCGGCTACGGCGATGGAAATATCGGAACCATGGCATCGGTCCATCTGAGAAGGGCCGGCTATGACGCCGTGATCGTAGAGGGAAAGGCGAGCAGGCCCTGCTATCTCTTCATCGAAGACGAGAACGTCCGAATCATCGAGGCTGGAGACCTTTGGGGGAAGAACACCTTTGACGCACAGGACCTCCTCGAAAAGCAACACGGAAAGAACTCAGGCATTCTCCTGATCGGCCCCGCAGGAGAGCATCGGATTCGAATGGCCACGGTTATCTCTCAGAAGGGTAGGGCCGGAGGTCGGCCTGGCTTGGGAGCGGTCATGGGGTCGAAAAACCTCAAGGCCCTGGTGATCAAGGGAACGGGTTCCGTTTCGAACTTCGACGAGGCGAAGCTCAAAGAGCTCAGCAAGAAGGGGTACGATGAGATCAAGGCCAAGGAAAGCTATGATTTCTGGATGAAACAGGGAACGATGCAGGCCTTTGAGTGGTGCAACGAAAACGCCTGTCTTCCCACCCGAAACTATCAGGAAGGCGTTTTCGAATTTTCGAAGGAGATGGATGGCTATGTGCTCGATAAACTTCATGTGGGGCGAAAAGGTTGTCCCATGTGTAATATGCAGTGTGGCCATCTGATCAAAGATGCGAGCGGCAAAGAGGCAGAGCTCGATTATGAGAATGTCGCTATGTTGGGTCCCAACATCGGCCTCAGGAGCCTTCCTCAGGTGGCCTTGCTCAATCGTCTGGCCGATGAATGGGGTTTGGATACGATCTCCTTGGGAAGCGCCATCGGCTTCTTGATGGAGGCCTCGGAAAAAGGGTTGCTTTCCGAAAAGATCGCATGGGGCGATTTTGACGAAGCCCAGAGGCTTGTTTCGGAGATCGGAAGGGGCGAGGGCCTTGGAAAACTCGTTTCAAAAGGGGTCAAGGTTGCTGCCGAGATCCTGGGAAAAGGATCTCATCGTTGGGCGATGCACGTCAAGGGTTTGGAGATTTCAGCCTACAACTGTCACGCCTGCCCGGGGATGGCCCTTTCCTTTGCGACCTCTCCCATTGGCGCCCACCACAAAGACGCTTGGGTCATCGCATGGGAGGTTTCGACCGATCGATTCTCCTACAACAAGGCGAAGGTTGAGAAGCTCCTCGAGTTTCAACGCATTCGAGGGGGTTTCTTCGAGTCGGCGACCGTCTGTCGGCTTCCCTGGGTGGAGGTGAGCTTTGGTCTTGACTGGTACCCCGACTACCTTGAGGCCATTACAGGCGAACGTCGAAGCTGGGAGGACCTCCATAAGGTCGGAGACCGAATCTACAACCTGATTCGGGCATACTGGAAACGAGAGATTCCTGAATTCGGCCGTTCGTGGGACTACCCACCGGAGCGTTGGTTTGAAGAACCCCATTCTCACGGCAAGATGAAAGGGGTGAAGGTCGACCGGGAGAAATACGAGCAGATGCTCTCTTGGTACTATGAACTCCGGGGTTGGGACGAACGGGGAATCCCGAAAGAAGAGACGCTTCGGGCCCTGGGACTGGAAGAGGTTTCAAAGGAGATCCGAGGTTAGGTTGGCCGAGATCAGATTTTTGGGCTACCTTTCAGCTCTTGTGGGAAGACGGACGGAAAAGGTCGAGCTCACGAAACCCGTGCCGTTAAGGGAGCTCTTGCCAGCCTCTTTTCCTCGCGAAAACATTATCATCCTTGTCGATGAACATCCCGCGGATCTGGATACCCCCATCCGTCCCGAAAGCAGCGTTGCCCTCATGCCGATGCTTTCAGGGGGATAGGAGGCCACATCCGGCCCCATGAAAGGGCAAGAGATGGCCCTCGTCCGGTCGATCGACGAGGGGCCTTTTTCTAAAAACCCGTCCTTCGCATAAGGGAGACCCGGAGAGGACGCCCCGGAGCGGTAGCACGGTCGGGTGGTGGCTCAATGAAGATGCCGGCCGACCCTGGCAACATCGATCCTGGATTTTTCCTCGAGATCCTCGTTTTGGCGTCAAAGCGGGGCGGATCCTTGATCTTTGGCAAAAGGTTTGCTATGGTGAGCAGCTTAAAGATGACGGATTTGTGGTGAGCGCAGATGAAAAGACCAGTATTCAAGCGCGGGCTCGACGTCCTGTCTCTTATCCAGCTCAACCCACACTAAAGCTCCAGAGATACTACGAATCCATCGCAAATCCTTTTGAGTGGGAATTTACCCGCGAAGATCTTGACCGTCTTATGGCGAAAAAAAGAACCGTGGTGTGATTTTGTAGGGTGTGAGGCGTTCCCTTTCGGAATGCGCTTCCCCTTGACAAGGGTCATGAAAGGGTGTTAGACACTGGTCAGGCCATTTACCCAGTTTACCATTCTGGGCTCGATAGGATCGATGGGAGAGAAAGGGGCTGGAAACCTGGGGATGGTTGTTTGGCGAGGCGAGGTGGAATGGTCTGGAGATGGTAGCGGAGGCTTCTTAGGGGGTGATGGAGTGGATTGGGTGGGGGCCACAGCGGAAAGTGATGAACCCGTAGCGGACCAGGAAGGATCCTTCGGGGCCCAGACGGAAACCCTCAGCCGTAGGGTTACCGCTAAGGGTTCGAATCACAAGAGGAGGAAAAGGACGGAGGAGCGGTCCCTTCTCAAACCGATAAAAAGGGTTCGATTGTACGAGAACGCCGTAGAACAGATTCAGTCCTTGATCCTTCGGCACCGGTACGAACCCGGTGATCGTCTTCCCCCGGAACGTGCTTTAGCCGAACAGCTTAAGATCAGCCGGCCTTCTCTACGGGAGGCGTTACGGATCCTTTCGGTCATGGGTCTTATCGAGATCCGGGTTGGAGATGGAATCTATGTAAAGGAGGTGAGCTTTCTTCCCTACATCGAATCGGTCAATCTTTCCATCAGCTCTCGACTTCAGGTCGAGAAGGATAGTTTTCTCAAACTTTGGCAGGCCCGAAAAATTCTTGAGGCGGGAATGGTGGAGCTGGCTGCGAAGCAGATGAGCGAGCCCTTTCTCAAGAACCTCTGGCATTGCATCGAGGAGATGGAGAAAAACATCGAAAACCAGGACGTCTTTATCTCAGCAGGCATTCGGTTTCACCGTCTGATCGCAGAGAGAAGCCAGAACGAGATTCTGATCCTTCTCTGGGACACGCTGGGGAACCTCGTGAGAAGGAGTCACGACAAGATCTACCGGATCGCTCGATCGCCCAAGCGATCCCTGTTGGCCCATAAGAGGATCTATGTGGCCCTGAAGAAAGGAGACGTCCAAAAGTCAGTGGAGGCGATGAGAAAACATATGGAGGAGGAAGAGGAGGCCCTTCTTGCGGCCCTGACGAGGGTGAAGCCATAGGGACGGCGCCGTAGAAGCCAAAGGGAACTTTTCCATCCCACGTCCAAAGAGAAATCATGATTTGAATGGATTCTTTTAGAAAAGGAGGATGACTATGGTAAAGGATATTTCGTTTATCGGGAGGCCCCATGAGTACAATGCCCGCAGGGTCTTTTCCCTGACCGGTGCCGATTGGCAGGAGCGGGTCAATTTCGACCGCCTTCGCCGGGATCGTTTGGCCAGAGCCAGAGAGCAGATGGAAATCCACGACCTCGGTGCCCTTGTTGTCTACGATGGAGCGAACGTTCGCTACCTGACGAGCTCGTTTCAGGGCAACTGGAAGTACAACATCTTCATTCGCTATGCGGTCCTTCCAAGGGGTGGAGAGCCGGTTCTTTTTGAAACGGCTGGATCCGACCTCGTTTGTGCCAAGATGGATCTTCCTTGGATGGAGGGAAGAATTCGTCCTGCCATCACTTGGAGATGGGCTGAGGGCGCTGTCGATTACATGGTGGACCGGATGGTCGATAGCGTGATCGAGGTTCTCCGGGAACATAAGGTGGAAAAAGAGAAGATCGGGATCGACTCCCTGGATATGGCTTCCCTGGCAGCCTTTCAAAGGAAGGGCATCCATGTGGTCAATGGGATGCCTGCCATGTCTGCGGCAAGGGTCGTGAAGACGCCCGATGAGATCGAGCTTCTGAAGCAGTCGGCAGCCATCGCGGATGCTTGCATGTATAAAGCCCGTTACGAGTGGGCCAAGCCCGGCATCACGGAACGTGAGCTTTCGGGCAAGATGATCGAATACATGTACGAGCGAGGCTGCGAAATCGTCTACGAGATCATCGTGGCAACCGGCGGCAATACAAGTCCCTATCGAAGATGGCCCACGGACAAGATCATTCGCCAAGGTGATCTCATCATCATCGATAACAATACGGTCGGCCCATCGGGGTACTTTGTCGATTACGTCCGCTGTTGGAAGATCGAGGCGAAGCCCACGCCGAAAGAGAAGGACCTCTACAAGGAATGCTACGATTCTCTCCATGCGGCCATCGAGATGATGAAGCCGGGCAATACGACTGCAGATGTGGCCGCAAAATTCCCGGTCTATGACGACGACAAATACGGAACAGTAACCCTCCAGCAGTTTGCCCACTCCATCGGTTTGACCCTTTACGAAGGCATGTGGGTGTCGAGGGCTTATTCTCTCAAATACCCCGCAGAGATCAAACCCAACATGTATTTTGCTGTCGAAACCTTTGCCGGCCATCCCCTCCTGGAGCAGACGGTTCGTCTCGAAACGGACCTTGTCATTACGGACAAGGGCCACGAGATTTTCACCCTCTTCCCCTATGAGGAGGAGATGCTCAAGTGAAAGAGCCCAGCAAGGATCGATCCAAGGAGCACGCGTTTCCAAGTCGCCGGATTTCCGCCCTCGCCAAGAGGGCGGGCCGGCTGGCCAACGATTATCGAAAAAAAGGATACCATTGAAGCGATTCCGTCTTCGCTGCGGTCGCAGACGTCCTACAGTTGAAGGTGAAGCCGGCTCCTCCCAAGATGGCCTCTGGTTTCCATGGGGGAGGAGGGGCTGTCCGAACCGATGATATTGGAATGGTCGGTAATCCGACCGGGTGCATGTGCGGGGCTTTGGCAGCAGGGGTTCTTGTTTTAGGGATCCTCTACGGGAGATCCGAGCCCCCCAAGGTCCGCTACGATTGCATCAGTCACCTTTCGGCAGCCCTTCATAAGCGGTTCCAGGAAGAGATGGGTGGAAAGTGTTGCGCCATGCTCCGTCCCTTTTACCACAAGATGGACGAAAAGGAACATTCATGCCGAGTAATCTATCAGAAGGGCGCGGAGCTGGCGGTGGAGGTGGCCCTTTCGGCGCCCAAGATCTTTTCTGATTGTAGAATGCCGAAGCCCCTGGAGAAGCTGGCCAAAGGGGACATATAAGGCTGGTAGAGATTTTTAAGAAAAATCCAATTGAACCGGGAAGGAGGAGAAAGGATGAGAAAAGGATTGCTTTTGACACTGGTGCTCGGGATCTTATGGGCTACGATCGGCCTCCAATCCCAGCCCGCGTTGGCCCAGGCCAAAGGACCGATCAAGATCGGGTTCATCGCCCCGCTCTCAGGCCCAATGGCCGCCACCGGAAAGGACATGCTCAATGGCGTGCAGCTTTACCTTGAAGAGATTGGTTATCAAGTTGCAGGCCGGAAGATTGAACTCCTCGTCGAAGACGATGAGGCCAATCCTGCTGTCGGCCTGACCAAAACGAGGAAATTGGTGGAAAAAGACGGGGTCCACATCATGACGGGAGGCCTGATGGCCTCCACCGGGTATGCCCTTGCGCCCTACATTGATTCGAAAGGGATTCCTATGACCTACCCTCTGATGGCTCCGGACGATCTCACTCAGAGGCAGAGGGCGAAGTGGATTGTTCGAACCGGTTGGAACAGCAGCCAACCGAACCATGCCCTTGGGGAATATGCCTACCATGTGTTGAAACACAGAAAAGTCTCGATCATGGCCCTCGATTACGCCTTTGGTTGGGAGTGTTCAGCCGGCTTCCAGAGGACCTTCGAAGAGGCTGGCGGGAAGATCCTGCAAAAGATTTGGATCCCTCTGACGGTGACCGATTTCAGCCCCTACCTGGCCCAGATCTCGAAAGAAGCAGACGGGGTTTACGTCGTTTTTCTCGCCCGCTCCTCGCTTCAATTCACTAAACAGTATCAGGAATTCGGCCTCAAAGCAAAGATCCCTCTGCTCGGTGGCGGCACGACGACCGACGAACATGTCCTGCCCTCAATGGGGGATGAGGCCCTTGGCATTATCACGGCCCTCCATTACAGCGAGGCCCTGGACAATCCAGCGAACAAACGGTTTGTGAAGGCCTTCCGCGAAAAAGCGAAAAAAGCCGCTTCTTACTATTCGGAAAACTGCTACACCGGCGTGAGATGGATTATCGAAGCGATCAAGGCGATTAACGGCGATGTGGAGAACAGGCCCAAATTCCTCGAGGCATTAAAGAGGGTCGAACTCAAAGACGTGCCACGGGGGCCCTTGAGGCTGGACGACTATGGAAATCCGATCCAAAATGTCTACATCCGAAAGGTCGAGAGGGTCGGAGGGGAGCTTCAGAACACCGTTATCTATACCTATCCCAATGTCTCTCAGTTCTGGAAATGGAAGCCTGAAGAGTTCTTGAAGAACCCGGTTTATAGTCGGGAATATCCTCCTCTTAGGCCCTGAGGAAGTAGATGACGGAGTGAATTTGAGAAAGGAGGAGCGGTACGATGAAAAAGATAGCATCAATCCTTTTTGTTGGAGTTGTCGCAATCAGTCTGGCATTGCTGTGTCCGTCCGTTTCCCAGGCCCAGGTCAAAGGCCCCATTAAGATTGGGTTCATCGCCCCTCTTTCCGGAGGCATGGCGGCAAACGGGAAGGATATGCTGACAGGGATGGAACTCTACCTGGATGAAATCGGTTATCAGGTGGCGAATCGGAAGATCGAGTTCATTGTCGAGGACGACGAGGCCAATCCCGCCGTAGGTCTCACGAAGACAAGGAAGTTGGTGGAAAAAGATGGGGTCCACATCATGACCGGTGGTTTGATGGCTTCGACAGCTTACGCCCTCGCACCCTACATCGATTCCAAAGAGATACCCATGACCTATCCCATCATGGCCGCGGATGATATCACCCAGAGAAAGATTCCCAAGTGGATCATCCGGACGGGTTGGGCAAGCAGCCAGCCTCACCAGCCCTTCGGGGATTATGCCTACAACATGCTCAAATTCAGAAAAATCTCTGTGATCGCCTACGACTTTGCCTTCGGCTGGGAGTGCGTGGGAGGGTTCCAGAAGGTTTTTGAAGACTCGGGCGGAAAGATCCTTCAGAAGATATGGGTACCCTTGACGGCTCAGGACTTCAGCCCCTACCTCGCCCAGATTTCGAAGGACGCGGATGCGGTATTTGCGGTCTTCTCGGGCCGTTTGACCATGCAGTTCGTGAAGCAGTATAAAGAATTTGGCTTGAAGGGAAAGATCCCATTGATCGGAGGTGGGACAACCACCGACGAACATGCCCTCCCCTCGATGGGTGATGAAGCCCTCGATATCATCACGCCCCTCCATTACAGCGAGGTTCTGGACAACCCGGCCAACAAGAAGTTCGTAAAGGCCTTCCGGGAAAAGGCCAAGAAGGCCGCTTCGTACTATTCGGAAGGAACCTATACCGGAGCTCGATGGATCATCGAGGCGATCAAGGCCATTAACGGCGACGTAGAGAACAGAGAGAAGCTGATGGCCGCCTTAAGAAAGGTGGAGCTCAAGGATGTTCCAAGAGGGCCCATGAAGTTGGACGAATACGGCAATCCCATTCAGAACATCTACATCCGGAAGGTGGAGCGCGTGGGGGGCGAGCTTCGAAACACGGTGATCTACACCTATCCCAACGTTTCTCAGTTCTGGAAGTACAAACCCGAGGAGTTCCTGAAGCAACCTGTTTACTCGAGGGAATTCCCACCCCTTAAACCCTGAGGAGGAAGACGAGCACCTGACGAACGAAATCGGTCAGTCGCCCGTAGCCTTCTCGAAAACAATTAGAGAGGCTACGGGCAACTGTAAAACAGAAAAATCACTAAAGGCGGTGAGAAAGAGGACGGTAGGAGATTGTCGAACTTCGGTTACGGTAAGGATATAAAAGACGACGCGATCCATTGTAGGCTCGAGGATTGCGGGAGGCGAAACCGTTCCGAGGGCCTACAGAAATGCGGTGATAAAGGGGGAGGCGAACTAATCGATTCCTACTGCCGTCGGATAAACAGGAGGATTAACCCTTGAGCAAGTTTTTGTTGGTTCAGACCTTGAATGGTATCTCGTTTGGAGCCTTGCTTTTTCTTCTGGCAAGCGGGCTTTCCCTCATCTACGGGGTCATGAAGATCGTCAACATCGCTCATGGATCGTACTTCATGCTCGGCGCCTATATCGGGCTCACTGTGGTGCTGAGGACCAAGAGCTTTTTCCTTGCGGCCTTGGTTGGCGCTTTAGCGATCGGTGTGATCGGTCTGCTGATGGAGCGGATTTTTCTTCGACGGTTTCCCCTTCAAGCAAGCCCCCAGATGATGCTGACACTGGGCTTTACCCTGGCTTTCCGTGATATCGCTCTCCTGATATGGGGAGGGGATCCCTATACCCTTCCCACCCCTCCCTTCTTGGTCGGTTCCGTGGAGATCTTCGGTGTCATCTTCCCTGTTTATCGCCTTTTTGTCATCGGTATCGCAACCCTTGTGGCAATCGGTCTTTGGGCCTTTAACGAGAAGACGCTTGTCGGTGCAAAACTTCGCGCCGCGGTCGACGACCACGAAATGGCGGGCGGTGTGGGGCTTAACGTTCCTTTGATCTCGGGTTGTATGTTCGGGTTGGGCGCCTTTCTTGCGGCCTTCGGAGGGGTAATGGGCGGTCCCATCTTCGGTGTTTACCCGGGGCTCGACCTTGAGCTGCTTTCCCTCGGCTTTGTCGTTGTCATTGTTGGAGGCAGGGGCAGCCTCAAGGGGTCAGCCGTAGGAAGCATCCTGGTGGGGCTTGTCGATAATTTTGGAAAGGCAATCGTCCCCGAACTTTCCTATTTCACACTCTTTGCACCGATGGCCATCGTACTGGCCATCCGGCCTACGGGTCTCTTTGGAAGAGAGTAAAGATTATGAAAGATTTCCTTTCCTCAAAAGCAAAGCCTGCCGGACTGGTCTTGGCCTGTCTTGTCTTGGCGGTGTTGCCGCCCTTTTACAGCTCTTATTGGATCACCCTCTTTACGCAGATGCTGATCTATGCCATTGCGGCCATGAGTCTGGATGTTCTGTTGGGATATACGGGGTTGACCTCCTTTGGCCATGCCGGTTTCTTTGGTTGTGCGGCCTATGTGGTTGCGGTGATGGTCACTCGCTACAAGATCGGGTTTCTCACCTGCTTCGTGAGCGGCGTGGGTCTGGCCACCTTTATCGGTGCGATCTTCGGCCTTCTTGTGGCTCATGCATCGGGAGTGGGGTTCCTCATGATCACCTTGGCTCTGGGTATGTGCCTCTGGGGACTTGCCTTCCGATGGGTCAACATGACAGGAGGCGACAACGGTATCTCTGGAATCGTGAGGCCCGATCTGGGGCTTCCGATCGCCTTGAAAAACCCCCTCACCTACTATTATTTCGTCTTGGTCATCTTCATCATTGTTGTCGTCCTGTTATCCATCTTCGTTCGGTCGCCCTTCGGCCACAGCCTCAAGGGCATTCGAGAGAGCGAATCGCGTATGAAGGTCCTCGGTTATCATACGTGGCTCCATAAATATTTGAGCTATGTCGTCGCATCGGCCTTCGCCGGAGTGGCCGGTGTCTTGTGGGCCTATTTCGACGGCTTCGTCAGCCCCTACAACATGGATCTGACCGCCTCGATCGAAATCATCCTGATGGTCATCCTCGGAGGACCGGGAACCTTGATCGGACCCGCGCTCGGATCTTGCATCATCGTCTTTCTGAAAAACTTCATCAGTGCCTACACCCAGCGCTGGCTTCTGATCGTAGGGACGATCTACATTTTTACCATTCTCTATGCGCCCCAAGGTCTCATGAATCTCCTGAGCGATTGGATCCGCGGAGGTGAGAAGAAGGTCGAACCTGAGGTGAAGGGCGTCTAAGCGAAACGGGCCGCTTTTAGGCTCTATCCTTTGCAAGGAGGAACAGATCATGGCTAAGAGGTTCACCAGGGAGGAGGTCGTTTCAAGACTCAAAGCCGAGATCGCCAAGGGTAAGGCGATCTTCGATGCCTTTGCAGGAACGGGTATTTCAGCCAAGTTCGCTGAGGTCGGCGGAGCGGACATGATCACGACGCATATTCTGGCACGCTTCCGGATGGCAGGTCACTCATCCATGGCGGGTTATCTTTGCATTGCCGATGGAAACGCGGTGACCCTCGAGCTGGGGAAGCGAGATATTCTCCCCGTGGTTCGAAACACACCCGTCATGGCAGGACTCTTGGGCGCGGATCCCACCCGCCAGATGGAGTCGTTCTTGGATGAGATCATCTCAGCAGGGTTTTCGGGCCTCCTCAACTGCCCGACCCTTGCCCTCGTGGATGGGAACTTTCGGCGGACCCTTGAAGAGACGGGTGTGAAGTACGACAAGGAAGTCGAGATGATGGCCATCGCGCACCGCAAAGGCCTTTTTACGAAGGCCTTTTGCACCAGCCCGGAGGAGGCTCTCAAGATGCTCGAGGCGGGCTGCGACAACATTATCGCTCACGGAGGCAATACGAGTGGCGGCTCCATCGGCTCAAAGACCGTCACCTCGGTCGACGCCATGGTGGATCTGGTTCAGAGGATCGTGGATGCGGTGAAGGGTAAGAAGCCCGATGTCATCGTAACCTGCCACGGAGGGGCCACGGAGACGCCTGAAGACGTGCGCTATCTTCTATCTAAGGTGAAAGGGTTGGATGGCTACGTGGGAGGGTCAACGGCGGAACGGATTCCTGTGGAGAAATCGATTAGCGAGGCCGTTCGAGGGTTCAAGGAGATCGAGCTTCCGAAGAGCGCTCGTTAAAGCTGAAGGATCAGATTTAGGACGGTCAGGAGTTGGAATGATGGGACAGACGTGTGCAGGTCCGTGCCTGGTTCTTGAGAATGTGTCAAAGGATTTTGGAGGACTGAGGGCAGTAGACGGGGTGAGCCTCACCATCGAACCGGGAGAGCGGCGGGTTCTCATGGGACCGAACGGTGCCGGGAAAACCACGCTCTTCAACGTGATCAGTGGCGTCTACTCGGCGAGCTCGGGCAAGATCCTTTATTTCGGGACGGACATCACGAACCTGCCTCCCCACCGGCGGGCCGCTCTCGGGATGGCAAGAACCTACCAGGTGACGAATCTTTTTCCGAAGCTCACGGTGGCCGAAAACATTTTGATGGCTTGCCAGGCCCTCGAGAAGACGAAGTTCGTCATGTTTCGGCCCCTCTCATCTTATCGGCGATTGATGGAACGGTGCAATGCGCTCCTTAAGGAATTTGGTTTGTGGGAGAAAAGGGGGGAGCTGGTGAAAAACCTTTCCCATGGCGATCAGAGGCAGATCGAGGTGGCCCTGGCCCTTGCAGAGGAACCCCGACTCCTTCTTCTCGACGAGCCGGCCGCAGGCCTCTCATCGGCCGAGACCCATGAGCTCACGCTCTTGCTCAAGAGACTCGACCCGAAGATCACGATCCTTCTTATCGAGCACGATATGGACGTGGCCTTCGAGTTTGCGGAACGGATCACCGTGCTCAATCATGGCAAGTTCTTGACCGAAGGGACGAAAGAGGAGATTCGCAACAACCCCACGGTTCAGGAGATCTATCTGGGAGCGGAGTAACGGCTATGTTGAAGGTGGTCGATATTCATACCTATTACGGTGACAGTTACGTCCTCCAGGGAGTCAGTTTGGAGGTTGGGAAAGAGCAGGTGGTGGCCCTTCTCGGACGAAACGGCGTGGGAAAGACCACCCTGATCCGCTCCATCGTTGGCTTTACGCCGCCCCGCCGCGGACAGATCTTTTTTAACGACATCGAGATCACCCGTATGCCTTCCTACAAAATCATGCGCCTCGAGATCGGGTTGGTGCCTCAGGGGAGGCGCATTTTTCCCTCTCTCACGGTGAGAGAAAACCTGGCGATCGCCGCGCGTCGGTTGAACGGGGATGGGGAAAGGAAATGGGATTTTGAGAGGATCTACGAGCTTTTCCCCCGTCTGAAGGAGCGGGAAAACAATCGCGGCAACCAGCTCAGCGGCGGCGAGCAACAGATGCTGGCCATCGCAAGGGCCCTCATTTCAAATCCCCTCTTTCTTCTCATGGATGAACCCACCGAAGGACTCGCGCCCGTCTTGGTCCGAGAGGTGGGAGATGCCATCCTGAAGTTGAAACAGAGTGGCCTTTCCATCTTCCTGGTCGAGCAGAATCTCTCGTTCGCCAAACGGTTCGCCGATTATGCCCACGTGATGAGCAAAGGGAAAATCGTTTATTCCTCAACCCCGACCGAACTGTGGGAAAACCGGGAAATCAAAGAACGATATCTGGGCGTTTAGGCTTGGGCGAAGGGAAAGCCCGTTTTTACCAGGCCCTTCTCAATTCTTCTTTCTACAGGTTGCACGAGGAATTCCGCCTATGAAGGCCGTACTTCTTATCGGGACGTTGGATACAAAAGGGAGAGAGTATCAGTATGTTCAAGAAAAGCTTCGCGGCGAAGGTGTCACACCTTTCGTCATGGACGTGAGCTGCAAGACCTTTGAGTCGGAGTTCGCTTCTCAGGTTACCTGTCGCGAAGTGGCCAAGGCAGCCGGGGCAGACTTCGTCGCGGTCAGCCAAATGGAGCGGGTTCCTGCTCAGAAGGTGATGACCGAAGGCGCGATCCGACTGTCAGAAAAACTTTATCAGGAAGGACGATTCCAAGGCGTGATGGCCTTGGGCGGATCGAATGGAACGGCCATTGCCTGTGCCGTGATGCAGAGGTTTCCCGTAGGAATGCCGAAGCTCATGGTCTCGACCATGGCTTCCGGCGATGTCCGGGGATACGTGGGCTGGAAGGATATCGTCATGTTTCATCCGGTGGGCGATATTTCCCTCAACCGAATGACGCGCCAAATCTTTGCAAACGCCGCTCGAGCTATGGCCGGCATGCTCAAGGAGGCGTCGGCGGAGAAGGGAGATAAAAAGATGCAAATCGCCCTCACGGTCTTCGGTGTCGTTCAGCCTTGTGCGGAGCGAGCCAAATCCCTTCTTGAAGAAAAGGGTTATGAGGTCATGGTGTTCCACACCTCCGGGACAGGGGGAATGGCCCTTGAAGAGCTTGTGAAAGAGGGACGGATCGATGCCGTTGTCGATATTTCGACCACCGAGGTGACCGATGAGGTTGTGGGTGGAGTCCTCACGGCAGGTCCGACCCGAATGGAGGCTGCAGGAGCCCAAGGCCTTCCGCAGGTCATTATGCCCGGAGCGATCGATCTCGTGAACTTCAAAACGCCGGACACGGTTCCCGAAAAATGGAAGGATCGCGTCTTTTACCGTCATACCCCTCACATCACGTTGATGCGAACGAATATCGAGGAAAGTGAGCGCTTAGGCCGCGTTTTTGCCGAGAAGATCAACCGAGCGAAAGGACCATGCCTCGTCCTCATTCCATTGAAAGGCTTTTCAGCCTATGATAGCCCAACCGGGCCAAAGGCGATTTGCCTGGATGGAAGGCCCGCCCCACAGTCATGGTTCTGGCCCGAGGCCGATCAGGCCTTTTACGAAAGCTTGAAGAATCACCTCGATCTCTCCCGTGTCGGTTTTCGGGAGGTTCCGCTCCACATCAATGATCCGGACTTGGCTGAAATGGCGGTCGAGGAGCTCGATCGTCTGATACACGAAAAGGGCAAGCTAAGCGCTTGAAAATCTCCGAAAACCTTTGGAGGGTTCAACAAGGGAGGTCCAGCGATGCAGGTCACCGAAAGGATTCATGCCATAAGACACCCGTTTCGGCTTGCGGTTGACGACGGGGTTTATGTCGATCGTTTTGTCTATTCCTACGCCCTCGTCGGGAAAAAGATATGTCTGATCGATGCGGGCGTTTCAGGGACAAGCGGTTTGATCGAAGAGGCCCTGAAGTCTTTAGGGCGATCGATCGAGGAGGTGAAGCTCGTTCTTCTCACCCACGCCCACCCGGATCATATCGGCGGGTGCCCGGCGGTCAGAGAAAGATCGGGAGCGGTCTTTGGAGCTCATGAGGCGGACCGAAGGTGGATCGAAGACGTGGAACGGCAGTATCGGGAAAGGCCGATCCTGAACTTTTGCGAGCTTGTTGCCGGTCCGGTCGCCGTGGAAAAGGTTTTGAAAGAAGGGGATCGGATCGAGTGGGATCCTCATCAGCACATCCGGGTGATCGAGACGCCGGGTCACTCCCTTGGCTCCCTTTCTTTCTTCTTCGAAGAGGAGGGTGCCCTGTTTTCAGGGGATGCCATCCCTGCGGCTGGAACATTGCCGATCTATGTCGATCCTCGAGCCTCCATCGAATCCATCAAGAAACTTCAGAAGATGCCGGGCGTTCGATACCTGTTCTCTTCCTGGCATGAACCCCTGACGGGCGAAGTCATTTCGAAGGTGATGGAAGAGGGGATACAGTTCATCGAGCGAATCGATGCGATCGTGAAAGAGCTCGAGAAGGGAAAGCCGTCTGCCTCTCTGGAGGAGCTGAGCCTTCTTGCTCTCGAGCGTTTGGGGATCAAGGCAAAGAAGGTCCTGCCAATGGTTCAAACCTCCTTTGGGAGCCATCTCTCGAAGTGAACGGGAGGACCGAAGCGACAACGGAACAAAACATACGGAGGTGAACAATGGCAAACGAGAACAAAGTGATGCTCACCGTTCTTCTTCATCATGATCAGTCGAAGCCCCTGGAAGAGATCATGGCCCATCTCAAGAAGACGGGGTTTTATCGTGATTTCCCGCCGGAGGGGACGGAAGTGGTTTCGTGGGTGGTGGCCATGTCCTACGGCTTCATCATTCAGGTTCGGGTCGAGGCGGACAAGATCCGAAACCTGAACCGATTCATCGAACAGAAGGCATGGGGCGCGTTTCGTTATGAAGTCTTCCCTTCCTATGATTTTGTCCCAATCGCCGCCCAGCTCAAAAAAGACCACGCTTGAGGGAGCCGGGAAAAGAAGTAGGGGATTTGGAATTCGGGGAGCTTCGAACATAGCAAAACAAAAAGGCCCCATGCTAAACTTATAAGGTAGGACAAAAGAGGATCGCTTCCTCCTGGAAGGAGGAGAAAAGTCGAATCACGATCCCCCGTTTCCAGAGCATCTTTTGTTGCAATGGGATTGGGATGGGGCTGTTTTCGAAAACCGAAAAGACTTCAAACAAAGAAGGAGGATCATCGAATGAGTACGCCTTGGAAAACGGAGAATTGGTATGTGAGCCCTTGGAACTATCTCGAAGAGGTAAGAAAGGATTTTCACCCGCCGGCGAAGGTGAAGATTCACGATGTCACCCTTCGCGATGGAGAACAACAGGCTGGGATCGTCTTTACGAAGGATGATAAGGTCCGGATCGCTGAAAAACTCGCCGAGATCGGGGTTCATCGCATCGAGGCCGGTATGCCTGCCGTAAGCCCGCCCGACGAGGCTGCGATCAAAGAGATCGTCAAGCGAAACCTGGGGCCGGAGATCTTCTGCTTTACCCGGTGCATGATCGACGACGTGAAGCGAGCCGTGGACTGCGGGGTCAAGGGGATCGTCATCGAGATCCCGGCGAGCGCCCACCTGGTGGAAGAGGCTTACAAATGGCCCCTCGAAAAGGCGATCGATCTGTCGATCAAGGCCACTTCTTTCGCAAAGGAGCAGGGGCTTTATACCGTCTTCTTCACGATCGACGGGACCCGCACCGATATGGATTGGCTCCTTAAACTCGTCCATCGTGTGGCCACCGAAGGGCACATGGATGCCTTTACGCTGGTCGATACCTTCGGTGTGCTCTCGCCCCAGGGAGCGAGCTATTTCACGCGCAAGGTGAAGGAGGCGGTCAAGAAGCCTTTGGAGATTCACTTCCATTCCGATTTTGGCCTTGGGGTCGCCAATACGATCATGGCGGTTCTGGCTGGGGCGGAGGTCATCCACAGTACGGTCGGAGGTATTGGAGAGCGTTGCGGCAATGCACCCATGGAGGAGACCGCGCTCGCCCTGTTGACTCTTTATGGAATCGATGTGGGGATCCATTATGGGAAGCTCAACGAGCTTTCGAACTTCGTCATGGAGCTCGCGGGTCTCGAGCCTCCGCCGAACCGTCCCTTCGTAGGAAGTAAAGCCTACAGCATCGAGTCCGGTATTGTCACGAGCTGGTACAAGAACGCCTTCGAGAAGGATCCTACGATCGTTTTCCCGGTCAACCCCCGTTTTGTTGGCCGCGAACTTCCCGAAATCGTGCTGGGCAAGAAGAGCGGGCTTGATAACATCGTGATCTTGGCGGAGAGGCTTGGGATTGAGATTCCCGAGACAGAGAGGCTGAACGTTCTCAATGAGGTGAAGTTGAGAAGCCACGACAAGAAGCGGCCTCTGACCGACAAGGAATTCAGCGAGGTTGTGAAGGAGGTTTTGGCCAAGGCAAAGGGATCGAAAGGTTAGAGAGCCGATCGCAAAGCGACGAGAAGATCGTTTTGAATCAAGTGGAGATCCCACCTTCTTCCCTTCAGGAGGCGTTTCGACCCTCATGGGGGAGAGGGTGGGATCGGAGCATTCGGAAAAGGAATGTCGAGTCATGGAATATGTCGAAAAGATCGAAATCATTGTGGGGAAGGAAAATGTGAGGACCGACCTGGTCGATCGGCTCTGTTACTCCCGGGACATGTCGATCCACCAGGGGGTGCCGGATGCGGTGGTCTTCGCCCGTTCGCGGGACGAAGTCGTCGAAATCGTCAAACTTGCCAAAGAAAAACGTTTTCCCATCGTCCCCCGAGGATCGGGCACAAGCCTAACCGGTGCGGCGCTTCCTTGCCTGGGTGGGATCGCCCTCGATCTGACCCGGATGAACCGGATCAAAGAGATCAACCGGAAGGACGACTACGTGGTTGTGGAGCCGGGGGTGATCTGTCAGGAGCTGAACAATGCCCTTGCACCCGACCACTTCTTCCCACCGGATCCGGCAAGTGCGGCACTCTGCTCCATCGGAGGCATGATCTCCACCAATGCCAGCGGCAACCGTGCGATTAAGTATGGAACCACGAAGGATTACCTGAAGGGGCTGGAGGTGGTCTTGGCCAGCGGAGAGGTGATCCGCACGGGAACGCTCGCTCCCAAGACATCAACGGGCTACGACCTCACCCATCTCTTTTGCGGTGCAGAGGGAACGCTTGGCATCATCACGGAGGCGACGCTACGGATTCTTCCTGTGCCTGAATACGTCGCCTTCGCCCAGATGAGTTTTAAGACGATTGAAGAGGCGGGGGATGCTGCGACGGAGATCCTGACTTCAGGCATCGGGCTTTCTTCTTGTGAGATCTTCGATCGGGTCTCCATCGATGTGGTGAACAAAGCCATGGGCATGGGGATTCCGGATCACGTGGGCTGTCTCCTCTTTCTCGAGATCGATGGGCATCGGGTGGTGGTCAAGGAACAGATCCAAAAGATCAATGATATCGGCGGACGCCACGGCATGATCGGTGTTCAGTGGGATGACGACCCAGCCAAGAAGGTCCTCATCTGGAAGGGAAGGCAAGGGATCGTGGCCGCCCTCTCCATGCACAAAAGAGGGTCTCGTTACATGCCGATGCTGGAGGATTTCGGCGTTCCCCTGTCGGCTATTCCCGAAACGATCGAGGACATCCGCAAGGTGGCAGAGCGGCACAACCTGACCATTGCTACCTTCGGCCACGTGGGAGATGGAAACCTTCATGCCTGCGTGATCATGGATCCCACGAAACCCGAGCAGTGGGCGGAGCTTAAGGAGATCGGCAAGGAGTTCATCGAGCTGGCATTAAAGCATAAGGGAACCCTCAGTGCCGAGCATGGATTGGGGATCGCGAAGGCTCCCTTCATTGAGAAGGAACTGGGTCTTTCCCATCGGGTGATGAAAACGATCAAGGATTCCCTCGATCCGGACCATATTCTCAATCCGGGGAAGATGGGATTTGATCAGACGGTGAGAGATGTCCTCGATTATTCGGCCTACAAGGATTTTATCGAAGGCCTTCCCGAGGTGAAGGGATTTGGTGAAAAGATCGACCAGGAGATTTTTGCGTGCTTGATGTGTGGTTTTTGCCGGGCTGGGTGCCCCACCTACCGGGAGACTGGCGTGGAGTCGAAAAACGCTCGGGGCCGGGTCATTCTGGCTTACAATATCCTGACCGGAAAGGTCCCCCTTTCCAAGGAGCTCGCCGAGAAGTTTTACGCTTGCACGATGTGCATGAACTGTAAGGCCGTCTGTCCGGCTGGGGTTGGCGTGGCCGAAATCGTGGAGGCCGCCCGGAGGCGGCTGGTAGAGGAAGGTTACTTGCCTGAGGTTCACCGGATGTTGATTGAGAACATCGCCCAGTTCGGGAATCCCTTTCAAGAGCCGCCCGAAAAGAGGACCGATGTTTATCCCTCCACCTACAAGGAGAAGGAGGCAGAGACGCTTGTTTTCTTCGGATGCGTGACGAGCTACCAGGACATCCAAGTTGTTCCGAGCACGATGGAGATCCTGGACCGTGTCGGCATCGATTACGCCACGATGGGCAACGAAGAACATTGCTGTGGGTACCTGGCCTATCTCACGGGGTCGGAGAGGTTTAAGGAGTTCATCGAGCGGAACCTGGAGCGCTTTTCTCGATACGCTCCCAAAAGGATCATCACCACCTGCGCCGGCTGTTACAAAACCTTCAAAGAACTCTATCCCCAGCATGGGACGTTCCAAATCGAGGTCCTTCACATCGTGGAATATTTGGATCAGCTGATCACTTCGGGGAAGCTCAAGTTTGAAAAGTCTGTGGACAGAAAGGTCATCTATCATGACCCTTGCGATCTTGGAAGGTATATGAACATCTACGAACCTCCCAGAAGGATCCTTCAAGCGATTCCAGGGCTCCGGCTTCTTGAGTTCAAGGAGAATCGAAACCTTGCAAAGTGTTGCGGAGGCGGTGGCGGACTGAAGGCCTTTGATCTCGATCTTTCGGGCGATATTGCCTACCGCCGGGCTGTTGAAGCAGCGGAACAGGGTGCGGAGATCATTGTTTCGGCCTGCCCCTCGTGCAAATCGAGCCTGCAACAGGCCGCGGCACGGCTGAGAAAGGAAAAGAAGGGACGCCTCAAGGTGATGGATATCACCGAGCTTGTGGCCGAATCGTTGGCCTAAGGCATCCTGTCCGGGGCTCCGCGTTATGCAAGACGGGCAAAGTCATCTGTGGCCAATGTAAGAATCTTGGTAATCATAAAACCGGCATGCCATTCAAACAAAACAAATCCCAAAGCATCCAACCCTCTCCCCGCCAAAAGGGGAAAAACAACGTGATCCCGAGGGTAGGGATATAACGTGATCCTTGACCCAGGCCCGTATCGGTGGTTGAACAGGGTTTGAGGCGCCTCCATCAAATATCGGAATGTATAGATTTTATATTCTTCAAAAAAATAAACAATTTCAAAATGTTACTATAATTCTTGAGCCTTTTGAAGCCCCATGTGCATATAACTGATATGCATTTTGGGCGGGCTCGTCCTTTTTGGGCTCCCCTGGAATTCAAAAAAACCAAATAAAATCAAATACTTAAAATTATCCCCCTTGTCTCCTCACCTTTGGCACGGGCCATGCAATAGGGATGATGAACCCAGAGGAAAGGGGGAGTGAGGTATGGCAAAGGTGAAAAGAGCATGGTTGGCAGGGTTGATGATCATGATGATGGCGACCCCGGCTTTTGCAAGGGGGATTAGCTTGAAGGACGGAGGAACGGCCCTCTGGATCTTCATCATCATCGGGGCGATCATAATCCTTCTCCAGTTAATTCCAGCCGGGATTCTCTTCTTCTCGTTTATCGGTACAACGTCTTCGATGATTTTCAGGAGGAAGGCGGCTACCGAGGAGGTGAAAGCTGAAGAGAAGGAGAAGGTGGGGCTTCCGGGTTACGAACCTGCCACGGTTGAGAAGTGAAGGGTTTTCAAATGGCCAGGCAAGAGGCAGGCGGTTTTGCAAATAGGAAGGAGAAAGAGACTATGTCAAGACGAATGAAGCAGATCTTATTTATCTTGGGAGCTACGGTTATCGTGGCCATTGCCCTCGGTTCGCTTGGAATTGCTTATGCAGGAGGGGTTCGAGGGTTGGGGCTCCTGGGAGTCTGGTTCTTTACGACTTGTGGGGTGGTAGTTGTTTTGGCCCAGCTGATCCCGGCCGGGATACTTCTTTCATCGTGGATTGGAACTGCTTTTGGGTCCTTTCGGAAGAGTGAGATGCCCGCTCGTGCTGTATAAGACCTTGTGTTAAAATAGGGGGTATATCATGAGATCGAAGAGAATCCTGGTGGCCTACCAGGACGAGCTTTGGGCGAAGTCGCTCACCACCTTCTTTCACGGGATTGGCTATCGGGTGGAGACGGCAAAGGTGGTCAGCGAGATGATTCGAAAGGTGCGAAATGGCGGAGTTCACGTCGTGCTCCTCGACGAGGAGATTGAAGGTGTGAGGGCTTGTGATCTGGTCTCCCTTTTGAAGGGGTTGGATTCGAGCCTTCAGGTGATTGCCATCACCGCTGAGGAGCCGCTGGGCACCGTGAAACGGTTAAGGGGAGCGGGGATTTTCTATCAGGCCATGAAGCCAGTGGACATGGAGGAACTGAAGTCTGCGGTGGAGTGTGCCTTCGAAAAGATTGAGCGAGAGAATCTTAAAGAGAATTGGGTTCCTTTGTTGGTTCCACGGAGAGTGCTGGCATGAAGGGAAGAGGGGTTCTTTGGTTTTTTCTTCTGTTCATAACGGTCGTATGGGTAGGCGGAAACGTTTGGGCTGCCGACAACGGCCTATGCTTGGGATGTCACCAAGACGAAGGCCTCTCGAAAGAGAGGGCCGGAAAGAAGGTCTCCCTTTTTGTACCCGAAAAGAAGTTGAAGGAATCGGTCCACGGAAAGCTCCTCTGTTGGGACTGCCACACCCGGATCCGAGATGATGCCCATGCGGAAGGGGGTAAAAAGGCCGCGGATCCCCGTGTCGATTGCGGCCGGTGCCATGGTGCGATCGAAAAGGAATACCGAAAGAGCTCCCACGCCAAGGCCATCATGAAAGGGATGACTGTTGCGGCTCATTGCTACGACTGTCACGGGAAACATGATGTTCTTCCCAGCAAGGATTCGAATTCAAGGACCCATGGAGCCAACATCGAAAAGACCTGCGGCCGTTGTCACTCGGACAAGGAGTTCGTCAAAGAACATGCTTTGGGGACAGGTCCTTCGCCCGGCGAGCTGTTTAAGGGAAGCGTTCATGCCAAGTCAGGCGAGGTCACCTGTGTGAGCTGTCATGGAAGCCATAGCTTGGGATCCCTCATCGATCCCCAATCCTCTATCTTTCGATCGAATATCCCCCAGACCTGTGGGGCGTGCCATCCGGACATTACGAAACAGTTTGTAGAGAGTATCCATGGCGCCTTAGCTGCCAGGGGGCGGATCGACTCTCCGACGTGTACCACTTGCCACGGTTTTCATGGAATCAAGGCTAAGGTCGATCCCGATTCTCCCGTGAATGAGAAGCGGATCGCTCTGACCACGTGTCCCCAGTGTCATGCCGCGGAGCGGATCTCGAAGGAATATGGGATCACCAAAACGGTAGTGAAATCCTACTACGACAGCTTCCACGGCCTTTCCTACCGGGGGGGCGATACCTTCTCCGCCAATTGTGCAAGCTGCCACGGTGTTCATGACATAAGACCCTCTTGGGATCCCCAATCGAAGGTTCACAAAGACAACCTCCAGAAGACCTGCGGAAACTGTCATCCCGGTGCTTCCGCAAACTTTGCGAAAGGCAAAATCCATCAGGTGGCCTCGATCAAAGGAGACGACTTCGGAGAACAAGTAATTGCCTGGGTGAGGCTGATTTACACCGTGCTGATCGTGGTGGTGATTGGAGGCTTGACCTTCTTTAACTTCACGGACTGGCTTCGCAAGAGCATTGACCGGATGCATTAGTCTGAAAATCCGGCGCGAAGGTTTGGGGGCGTTGGCCAAAGATAGTGCTTTTTCGTAGGGCGAAGGGGTAGACTACGAACGTTAGAGGTTAGAGGTTGAAGGCGAGAGGCAAGAAAACAAGCACTATGCTGTCTGGTCAAGGTCTCATCCAGTCAGGGATTTTCGTGGTTCGCCCGGGCATGGGGGATTAGAACGAAGGGAAAGAACGGGTCCTTTTCTTCCCACGACGTGTTTTTCTTCTCAAGGGATCCATAGGGTTTGGTTGAAGGTTGTGGTAAAGGGGTGTGATATGGTTCGGAAGTACTTAAGGCTAACATTGAACGAGCGGATTCAGCATCTGAACCTCTTCATCAATTTCACGATTCTGGTCATAACAGGATTCGCTCTGAAGTACCCTGAAGCATTCTGGGTATCTCCCATTACCGATGTTCCAGGTGGGATGACCATTCGAGGGTTCCTCCACCGCCTCTCGGGCGTCGCGATCGTCACCTTGGGAGGTTATCATATCCTTTACTGTCTCTTCACAAAACGAGGAAGAGGTATTGTCCGAGACATGATCCCGGGATTGAAGGATGCCAGGGATATGTGGGAGACGCTGAAAAACAATCTCTTTATCAATCGACCTCCAAAACCCGTCCGGATGGGGCGATTCAATTTCAGGGAAAAGCTGGAATACTTCGGGCTGATCTGGGGCACCCTGGTCATGACCATAACGGGGTTTGTGCTCTGGTTTGAGGTGGAGTGGCTGAAGTATTTCCCGAAATGGACCTACGATCTCTGCCGGGCCGTCCATTTTTACGAGGCTATTCTTGCCACGTTGACGATTTTGGTATGGCATTTTTACTCGGTCATCTTTAACCCCGATGTCTACCCCATGAACTGGGCCTGGATCACCGGAACCCTGACAGAACATGAAATGGAAGAGGAGCATGCCCTTGAGCTGGAGCGAATCAAGGCTGAAGAGAAGTTGAAACTGGAGGAATTCGGGCAGGCGGCCGCAGCAGGAGGAGGCCGGATCTATCCATTTCATCGGGAGGATCGCCCTTCACCGGTCAAAAAGGTCTATGGGGTTGTGAAAGACCTCAATGAGGCCATGAAGGAGTGGAAGGGGATGTGATCTTCCCGAAAGGGAGGTGGGTGAGATGTTTGAGACCTGGGGACGTTACGGATGGGAGGTCAAAAGGAAAAAAGAGAAGAAAAAGAGGCGCGTCCGAGATGTGAGCCTTCTCGTTTGGAGTCGTAAGTGGTTAAGTTGGAGAGTTATGGACCAAGGAGGGCTTCATTTTTATGTGCCATGCATAGAGCATTCTTAACGGGAAAGGATCTTTCGATTCTGGCCCTGTGTATCCTCCAACTCCCACCATCCAAACCCCACCCAAATGGAGAGGATACGCAGGGCTTTTTTTTGCCTTCGATCTCACGTAGAAGAGTTAACCCGTCAGTTACATAACGGGGTCCCGGAGCGGACGCCTCAGAGGTCTTGTCAAGGGGTTTTTGTTGACAGGTGAGCGGTTATCGTAGACTCCACCAAGAGTGAAGTCCAGCAGAGGTAACGGAGCTTGGTACGTAACCTCCTGAAGGTGCCGCTACAAGCCCTCTCCGGCGCCCTCCTCGGGTCCCTTGAGCAGGATTTAATGCAACGTTAGGGTTATAAAAGAGACTCTCTTCCGGTAAGATGGGTCCCCGGCATTGCCGTAGGGCTGAGGAAGCCCTGACCTCATACGATCCATGTCGATTGACTTTTCCATCCCGTTAGGGGAGAATGAAAATTGAAGCATAGCGTCAAAGGGAGAAACGCCATGAAGCGAGGGGATGGAAGGGGGGCTGATGAGCTTCGGCCCGTGAAAATCGTGAGACATTACATAAAGCACGCTGAGGGGTCCGTTCTCATTGAATGGGGAGATACGAAGGTAATCTGTACGGCTAGCGTCGAAGAAAGGGTTCCACCTTTTCTCCGAAACACGGGAAAGGGATGGGTTACCGCGGAATACTCGATGCTTCCCCGTTCGACTCACACCCGAACGCCGAGAGATACGGGTCGAGGTAACGGCAGGACCTTCGAGATCCAGAGGTTGATTGGCCGTTCTCTCCGGTCGGTCGTCGATCTGGCGAGCTTTGGGGAAAGGACGATCTGGATCGATTGCGATGTGATTCAGGCGGATGGCGGGACGCGGACAGCCTCTATCACAGGCGCCTACGTAGCCATGAGAGACGCTTTCGACAAAATGGTAAAGGAAGGCATCATCGATCGTATTCCGATCACGGATGCCGTGGCGGCAGTCAGTGTTGGGAAGGTGGAGGGAAGGATTGTTCTCGATTTGAACTATGATGAGGATTCCAAGGCCCAGGTCGACATGAACGTGGTCATGACCGGGAGCGGTCAGTTTGTGGAGGTTCAGGGAACGGGTGAGGAAGGGGTTTTCACACAGGAGGAGATGGATCGAATGCTCAAGAAGGCCCAAAAGGGGATACGGGAACTCCTCAAGATCCAGAAAGAGTCTCTGCGGTGAGGAAGGTCTCTGAGAACTTTAAAAATCGGGTTCCCAAAGGATTTTCCTGGGAGATCATTGTGGCGACTCGAAATCCGGGAAAAGTCCGCGAGATCCGAAAAGTCCTCAAAGATCTTGGAGCAAAGGTGCGCTCGCTAAACGATTTTGAGGACGTTCCAGCCGTCGAGGAGGACGGAGAGAGCTTTTGCGAAAACGCCTTGAAGAAGGCCCGTTTCTACGCCGCTTATTTCAAGCAGGTGGTCATCGCCGATGATTCAGGCCTGGAGGTCGACGCTCTGAAAGGGGCCCCCGGTGTGTACTCTGCCCGCTATGGAGGAGAAGGAGCCTCCGACTCCAAACGAAATGAGAAGCTTCTTCAGGCCATGGAGGGAATCCCTCTTTGGAAGCGTGGGGCAGCCTTTCGGTGCTGCATCGCCATTGCATCCCCTGACGGAAAAGAGAGGGTGGTGGAAGGGACCTGCCGGGGAAGAATTGCTCTGCGACGGGTGGGGAGAAGGGGTTTTGGATATGATCCTCTCTTTTATCTGCCCCGCTATGGTAAGACAATGGCGCAGCTTTCTCTTGACGAGAAGAATAGAATCAGCCATCGGGGAAAGGCCTTACGAAAACTGAAAAGGGTGATTCGTGATTTTTACCCTGATGGTACAAAAATCGCTGCACAAAGGGCCCCGCTGAGGACACCAAAGAGGCCTTGTTGCGGCACCGTAAGGAAGTGAAATACCCACTTCGGCGAACGCTTCGAAACTCCACTCCTGGTGAAACTTAAGACAACCATACAAATGTCAAGAAGATCCCCTTGAAAAGACCTCCGGGGCTCCATAGCGCAATGGACGGGTTTATAATAGTATGCTGATATTCGTCTGGACAAACAAAGGGAAAATAAATCTTTCTCTTCCCTTGGGGAGAGGATCGAGGTGATGGGGCAATTCCAAGGGGACACCCTCACCCCAGCCCTCTCCCGCCAGGGCGGGAGAGGGAGATGTCGGTCATTTCTATTTTGAGAAGATTAATAAGGCTGGTGTCGGCAGCGTGTCGTATTGGACAAATGACCCGGGAGGGAGTCTATTCACGAAGACATGGCGAATCGTTTTGAGTTGTGAGCATTGGGGTTTTGTGTTATTAATTTCCTGTTAGTGGTTTCGGTCGGGGAGTAGCGCAGCCTGGTTTAGCGCGCCTGCCTTGGGAGCAGGAGGTCGGCAGTTCAAATCTGCTCTCCCCGACCATTTTGTTTTTAGAGCAGATTTGGACGGACGAGCTCCTGCTCCGGAGCAGGAGGGTGACGTCGCGACGAATAAGGAGCGACTTTTGTCACGCCGCCGAGAAGGTGAGGCGGCCGGAAGACGTCGCGACGAATAAGG